>Ga0207703_10000022_pt1 | contig 245723 bp, 202 predicted proteins | sample KBSSwiS12_FD_184304 | JGI IMG/M metagenome (GOLD analysis project Ga0207703, IMG submission 184304) | Switchgrass rhizosphere microbial communities from Kellogg Biological Station, Michigan, USA - KBS Switchgrass S1-2 (SPAdes) (version 2) | ecosystem: Host-associated > Plants > Roots >... | reverse complement strand
TCGCATCTACGCTGAGCCGCTCGACGGACCGGTGGAGGCGAGCAATCTCTCCGGCATCTACCGCTCGGCGAAGCTGAAGGCCTTCCCGACGGAGTTCCTTCCCGGACCTCCGCTGCAGGTGGAGAACGGCAAGGTGTACGGCAACCTCGTGGTGACCACCAGCGGCACCGCGCGCCTCAACCCGATCTGGATCGGCCTCTGCGCCCCGAACGGCGTCGACACGACTCTGACTTCGAACGCCGTCAACGTGCGCGCCGGCCAGTCGGTGACCATCGCCGTCGCCGGCGAAGGCTTCATCAGCGGCCTGACGAAGTTCGAAGTGCTCAGCCCCAACTTCCACCGCATGTCCGATTTCCGCTACGCCGGGAACTACGTGTCGGCGACGTTCACGATCGATCCCGCCACCCCCGCCGGCTCGGCCGTGATCCTGGTCAGCAACAGCGCTAGCGAAGAGGCGACGTTGACGGGGGCGTTGCGCGTGGAAGGGTCGTCGCGGACGCGCGTTGTAAGGCGGTAACGCGTTACTCGAGCTTCTCCAGAGTTTCGATCAGGAAGAGGATTTCGGCGGCCATTGAGTAGCTTAAGTCGGGGGCCTCGGCGAGGGCGTGATCGCGGCTGCCGGCGACGATGGCTTGGAGCGCTTGGACAAAGGGGCGGAGCCACGCGGGCAGATCGGGATCGGCGGCACATCGTTGGAGGATGGCCGCTGCGGTTCCTGTATCACCAGTAAGTAGAGCCTGGCTTACAGTGAAGCAAATGCGACCAGAGATGTCGTGGTTCTCTCCACCGTTGCGCCGGTAAGCGAGGTAATGTTGCGTCGCCTTTCGCGTCGCCTCGGCGGCAGCTATTGTTTTTCCATCCATGGCCTCGATTAGGGCGAGGACATTCCAAGCAGTCCAAATCGAACTCGCGTTGCCGAGAGGTTGCATACATTCGATCGCGCGACGAACTTCGCGCCGCGCCTCTTCAAACCGGCGGAGGTGTCGCAGGGTATCGCCAAGATTGCTTCTCGTGTAGCCTTCGCTCGTCTTATCGCCCAGCTCGACGTACATGTCCGCTGCTTGTCGGAAAAAAGTCACAGCTTGCTCGGAACGGCCGAGAACGTCGTCATACAAGTTTCCCAACTGTCCCAGCGTGCGCGCCTGCCCAGGGATATCTCCAAGCCGCACTTTGATCGCAAGCGACTTCCTGTATGCATCCTCCGCGGCTTCCGGCTGTCCCGACTCTTGATAAGCAACACCGGTCTGATGCCAGGCCACCGCGATGGAGCCCGGTTCGTTCAGCCGCGTGAACCGGTTGCGCGCCTCCTCATAAGCCTCTAGCGACTCTTTGTAATGGTGCTGCAGCAGGCGGACGGTCCCAAGCTGAGCTTTTCCGACGGCGACATCGCGTTCAGCCCCGCGTTGCTCGTCACGACGAATTGCCTCTTCGTACGCAGCAGCGGCTTCATGCAATCGGCCCAAGCGGCGAAAACAGTCTCCGCGTTCCGTGACGCAGGCGGACGCCATGCTTTCTGCTGGTCTCTTGAGGTCTTCCCGCACGATGACCTCGAACCGTTTCTGCGCCTCGTCCAATAGCTCCAGCGCCTGATCTGATTCGCCGACAGTCAGCAGCACACGCGCACAGAGCCAGCAACCATACGCCAGATCATAGTCAGCATTTAGATATGCTGTTTGACCCGCCGTGCGGGCGCGCAGGAGCAATGCCTGTCCGCCATCCAGCGCCTCGCCCAAACGTCCGTCCGCAAACTGCTGCTCGATTCGGCTACGCTGCGCAGCGAACGATGCATGAGTCCAGGTCTTGCCCAACGCCGCCTCCGCGGTATCGCGCACCTGCGCGACGCGTTGGAGCAAGCGCGGCTTGCCTGCAAATTGCAGCAAGCTGAATAGCGACGTTGTGAGATCGATTGTCGCCTCCGCATTCTGGGCACGCTGCATCAGTTCGAGTAGCTCAAACAGATTCGGTAATTCCAAGCTGGTCAGCGTTGCTGTGAACTGAGCGGTCTGGTGGCTCTGGCGCACAAGAAACCAGGCGTATCCCCGCATTGCATCAACCCAACGCGCCGTCAGCGATTCGCGTTCCGCGGTATCCATCTGCCCCCGTAGATAAGGGCAGAGCGCAGCATTCAGCGTGAGATGGTTGTAGGGATCAGGCGCGGCCAGCCCGGTCTCGACCAGTTCGATCCCCAGCGAGGTCACGTCCGTCTCTTCCCACTCCATCATCGTGCGGAGGACGTCGAGATCGACTGCGCCATGAAACACTCCGAGGACGCGCGCCTTATCCCGGTTCGCGGGGGACATCCTTCGGAGCGATAGCTCGACGCTCGCAAAGACGGATTTCTCCCGGCTGCCGGGAAACTTCCGTTCCATCTCCGCCATCAGCTCGACGAGTGATGTGCGGGTCGCCTCCACACCGCGGCTCCGCAGGGCCGGTGCCAGCAGCGCAAGCGTACGGGCATGGCCGTGGACCGCGTCCACGAGTTGCTCGATCGACTCGCGCGCTGAATCGGAAGCAGCGCCTGCGCCGGCGGCTTCGCGATTCAGCGTGCGCTCGACGAGTTTCACTGCATCCTCGCGGTCGAGCTGGTGCAACTCGCGCCGGCTTCGTTCGTCATCGAACGGCGCGGGCAATGCTTCGCGGCTGGTGAAGACGAGCCGCGTCTCGCCCTTCGCATTGAGCCGTTTGCACAGCTCGAGGATCGAGTCCAACTCGTGGCGCGCTTCCTCGGAGAGCGCTTCCGGGGTCTCGAGGTAGGGCGGCAGGAGGATGCTCTCCATGTTGTCCATCACCAGCAGCGTGGACTGCTCGGTGAGGGCGCGCTCGATTGGCAGGATCGCTTGCTCGACGTCTTTGAACGTTGCGACGGAGTAGCCAGGCACGAGCTGGCGGCCGATGGCGTCGAGCACCGCACCGAGATTGCTGTGGGTCTCGACGGAGACGAACACGGCGCGGCGGATCTGGTGCGAGCGGACCATCCAGCGGGCAAACTCGGTGGCGAGCGCGGTCTTGCCTTCGCCGCCCTGGCCGCGCACCACGGCGTAGCGCGCCTTTCCGTCCTGGCGCAGGAGCCGCTGCAGTGCAAGCAGTTCGCGGCTGCGGCCGATGAAGCTCGTCTTCGGTTCCTCGGGCAACTCGCCGAGGCGCTCGGCGATCCTGCTCTTCACATCCTCCCGCGTCTGCCGAGTCGTGGTGGTGCGAAAGAGCTGGGGATCGTCCTTTTCCTGAAAGAGGACGGGGACGAACCAATCCTCCAGCCGCAGCTCTCCCGCGCCGAAGATGCGGCCGCGGAACGTGTCGTCTTTCAGCGTGTTCTGGCCTTCGAGCATGGCGTCGCCCACGCGTCTTCCGGCGGCAAGCTCCTGATAAAACGCTTCGACGAAACGGCGCGCAGTCTCGACGAGCACGCTGTGGCTCATCGCTACGACTGACGCAACGCCGACCTTCAGCAGTTCCGAGGCGACCGACTCGGACGCCTGCTCGGCTTGCGCGGTCTGACACGCTTCGAGAAAAACGAGCGGGATGCGGTGATCGCGCAGTAACGGCCCGAGCTCGTTGGTGTGGACGGTGATGTGCCGGCGCTTTTCGAGTTTGCTGATGTCCTGCGGATGCTCGAAACAAAGCCCGCCGAGGCCGGCGCGGCGATCGAAGACGCCGTGGCCGTCGAAGTGGACGACGTGATACGGCTCTCGGGTACGACGGGCGCGGACAAGCTCCTTGCGCAGGGCCGGCAGCGTGGGCGGATCGAGAACGTGGAGGCGGACGAGGCCCCCCAGTGCCTCCGTCGCCTCGACCAGCGCGAGTGCGCTGGCGCGGTGATCGATGTAGCCGCAGGCCTCGTCTTCCGGCCGCGCGCTGATGACCAGGATGTGGATCGGCGTGGCGACGACCGGCACGTCGCGGACGTTCGGACTCGGCAGACGGCGCCGGACACGCATCGGTTTCGCGCCCTGGAAGAGGAAGCCCTGCCCGTCGTGGAGAAGCTCCCACGGAAGGCCCAGCAGGAGCGTCGCGGATTCGCGAGCCGCGTCCGCGCCGGCAGCGCCGGCGTCTGGCGCATTCACCTGGATGGAGAAACGTCGATCAGCGTAGTCGTCGATCCGTTCCCAATCCTGCATGACATTCGAGACGTAAGCCGGCGGCAGCGCCGCGTCGTGCAGGAGGCGGCCCCATTTCACGAGGTCCTCCTCGACCTTGCGGGCGCGGTCCCGGAAATAGTCGCTCGGCCAGATCGCGTATTTTTCGAGATACCACCGCAGTTCCTCGGTCTCGATCGGACCGATCGGGGCGATGAATTGCCAACTCTGTTCGCTTGCGACTTCCTTGTGTGCCGGGTTAGCAGGGACATGGACGAGTCGCGCACGAGCCGATGCGCGGTGTTTGCCGTCCTCCTCGTGAAACGTCAGGTCGGTGAGCTCCAGCACGAGCTCTTCCAGCGGCTCGGCCTGCGGTTGCGGTTCGTCGGGTACATCCGCATGAAGGCGTTTGCCCAATGCGACGAGAATCGCGTTCAGTGCGGAGTCGATCCCGCCTGCGGCGTCGCTGACGGGAATGTAAATCGGCTCCTTCCCGAAAAGCTCTTCCAGCACGCCGAGTTTTGTGCCGTTCAGTGAAAGCGGGATGACCCGGAACTGATCCTCGCCGCGTTTTTGCTGCACGTCGAGCGCATGGCTCAGTTCCTTGCCAACCCACTTCGATTGCAACGCATCGCTGCTGACCAGCACTGCGTAGGCCGACGCGTCCTCGATGGCTTGCTGAATCTCCGGCGCGAGCGAATCACCGCCACGTAACTCGCGCGAATCGATCCACGCGTCCAATCCGACGTCGCCGAGCGCCTGCTGGAGCTCGCGCACGTACTCGTCGTCGTGCGAGCTGTGCGAAATGAACAGGTCGCTCATGCTTGTCCATTTTGCAGTCTGCCATTAAATCCACCTCTCCGGGAGTCGGCAGATGCCTGCGCTGCGAGGGGGACGCTCTTACAACTCGATCTGCGCGCCCAGCTCGATCACCTGATTCGCCGGCAGGCAGAAGAACGTCGACGCGCTCGAGGAGTTGCGCATCATCCAGGAGAAGAGCTTCTCCCGCCACAGCGCCATGCCGGGGCGGCGGGTGGGGATCAGAGTCTCGCGGCCGAGGAAGTAGCTGGTGGTCATCTCGTTGAACTGCACCGGGCCGGCGGACGCGGCGAGCGTCTCGGGGATGTTGGTGTCGTCCATGTAGCCGTAGCGCACGGTCAGGCGGAAGACGCCGCTGCCGAGGTCTTCCCAGTGGAACCGCTCGTTGGCGACGAGGCGCGCCGTCTCCTCCACCAGCACCGTCAGCAGGACGACGGTCTGATGCACCACCTTGTTGTGCTTGAGGTTGTGCAGCAGTTGCGTCGGCACGCCGGCCTGGTAGCGCGACATGAAGACCGCCGTCCCGGCGACGCGCGGAATCTGGCCTTTGCTGAGCTCGCGCAGGAAGTCCTCGATGGAGATGCCGCTCTCCGCCAGGCGCTGCGAAAGGAGCTCGCGCCCGGCACGCCAGGTGGTCATCACCGTGAACACCGCGATGCCGACGGCGAGCGGGAACCAGCCTCCCTCCATCACCTTGATGATGTTCGCGCCGAAGAAGGCGAAGTCGATGATCAGCACCGGGATGGTCAGCGAGAGGATCGCGGCCATCGACCAGCGCCACCGTTCGCGCTCCACGACGGCGAGCAGCAGCGTGGTGATGCCCATCGTCGTCGTCACCGCCACGCCGTACGCCGCGGCCAGCGCGCTCGACTCCTTGAACGCGATGACCAGGCCGATGGCGGAGATCATCAGCAGCCAGTTGATCGACGGAATGTAGATCTGCCCGATCTGCCGCGCGGAGGTGTGGCGGATCTGGATGCGCGGCGTGTAGCCGAGCTGCACCGCCTGCCGTGTGAGCGAGAACGCGCCGCTGATCACCGCTTGTGACGCGATGACCGTGGCCACCGCGGCGAGCACGACGAGCGGCACGCGCGCCCAGTGCGGCGCCATCTCGAAGAACGGATGCTCCGTCGATTGCGGCGAGTGCAGCAGGAGCGCCCCCTGTCCGAAGTAGTTCAGGAGCAGCGACGGGAAGACGAGGACGAACCAGGCGATGCGGATCGGCTTCGCCCCGAAATGGCCCATGTCGGCGTAGAGCGCCTCGCCTCCGGTGACGGCGAGGAAGACCGCCCCGAGCACGAGGAAGCCGTGGATCCGGTTGCGCATGAAGAACAGGACCGCTTTCGTCGGATCGATCGCCAGCAGCACGTGCGGCTCCTGCACGATGTGGGCGATCCCCATGATCGAGATCACGGCGAACCAGAGGAGCATGACCGGTCCGAACATCGCTCCGACTTTCGCCGTGCCGGCGCGCTGCACGACGAAGAGCGCGATGAGGACGGCGATGGTGATCGGCACGATGTACGGCGCGAAGAGCGGCGTGGCGATCTCCAGACCTTCGATGGCGCTGAGCACGGAGATGGCGGGCGTGATCATGCCGTCGCCGTAGAGCAGCGCCGCGCCGAAGATCCCGAGGGCGATGAGGACGGAACGGCGGAGGGAGGGAGGGCCGCTGCGCGCGCGGACGAGCGACATCAGCGCCAGGATGCCGCCCTCGCCGCGGTTGTCGGCGCGCATGACGAAGATGAGGTACTTGAAGGAGATGACGATGGTCAGCGACCAGAAGATCAGGGAGAGGATGCCCATGACGTTGTCCGGCGTGACCGGAACGCCATGCCCCTTGCGGAAGCATTCGCGCAGAGCGTAGAGGGGACTCGTGCCGATGTCGCCATAGACCACGCCCAGCGCCGCGAGTGACAGCGTGAAGAGATAGCGGCGGCTGCGTGGGTGGTCTGGAGAGTCCATCCGTTCAGGGCACAGGACGCAATCCGGGTGCCGGGCGGCGGCGCATTCTAGCAGCAGCGGAACGTATGATCGAAAGCCTCGGCGTCATCGGGCAGGACAGCGACGGCGTCGATGGTACGCCGGATTCCGGCCAAACCGTTCACCGTGACCGGCCGGCGCAGCCGCACGAGAAACTTCGGCTCGTCCAGCATCGCCATCTTCAGGACGTTCTTCCGCTTCCACTCCCACTCGTTCCGCACCTCGTCGATCGACTCGATCTCGGCCAGCGGGATGTCGGCGCTCCAGCGGAGGCCGTAGCGGAGATGGAGGATGCCGTCCGCGGAGAACGTCGGCCGAAGCCGCAGCGCGTGGTAATCGCCGAGGAGCCAGAGGACGCCGTAGAAGTCGAGCGCCGTCACCACCCAGGCCGCCTTCGTGCTCCACATCTGCACCAGCAGATGCATGCCGATCGATTCGAAGGCCAGCATGCAGAGGATGCAGGCGACGATCGTTCCCCAGCCGTTGCGCTGATGGACGGTGACGCCTGATTGCTCCGGCTTCTTCCGCCAGCAGAAGAGCGCGTACCAGAGGATGCTCAGCTCGCAGGCCACGAAGTCGGCGACGCGCGAGTTGCCGAACATCGCGCGCGTGGCGCTCTCCACGTCGCGCACCCGCGCCAGGCGCCGCCCGAGGAGGACGAGCGTGACGATCTCCAGCGGCGCGGAGAGGTAGCGGAGGTCGTGCAGGAACTGCTGCTGTCCGCGCGGCACGACGAACGCCGCGAGCATCATGCAGACGACGAACACCGGCGCGAGCGTCAGCGGCCGCGCCGCGCCGCTGCGGACGACGACGAAGTACCAGACCAGCGGGATGGTCAGCGTGAGGTCGAAGGTGACGCCCCAGGCCGCGACGTCGACGTGCGGCGACGTCCGCGCCATCACCGCGCAGAGCGTGACGATCGTCAGCGCGATGAGGGCGAAGAGGCGGGTGGGGTTGAGGGCGCGGACCACTGATGAATTGTACGGGTTTAATGGCTTCCTGTTGCACTGACCATCAGCGACACCGTGATCCTCTGATGGAACGTCTCGTCGTCGAATCCATGAGACCAGAGCTCCCGGTAGATCCCCGGTGTGAACGTCACGCCGCGTACCGGAATCGCCAGCTGCAGCCGCGCGCCGCCGGCGTCGAATCCCGTCCCTTCGTCTTTCGCGCCGTGCCAGTGGGCGATCGTCTGATGCTGTCCGTCGAGCATCAGCGTGATCCATTTGAACGATGGACCCGTCGACCACGCGATCACCAGCGGCGCCTTGTATCCCTTGCTGCTTTCGTACAGCGGGAACGTCCCTTCGGCTCGGGCGAAGAGCCTCGCGTTCGACCACTGCACCCGGACACGCGGCTCGAACGTGCCGCTGCCGAACTGGATGTGCTCGTGCTTCAACCCGAGGTTCCCGAGGCGCACCGGATCTTCGACGGTGTGTCCGAGCGGAATCGTCGTCCCGGCGCCGAGCAGCCAGTCGCGCAACGCCCAGTCGAGCATCAGCGACGGATCACTGATCCCGCGCAGCGTCTCCGTGCGATGGTGGATGTCGCCGTAGTCGGGCGTGAACGGCTGGCCGTCGAGCGTCGTGTAGCGGACGCGCTGCGCCTTCACGTCGTACGGCACGCGAAGCGAGAGCTGCATGCCGTCGCGCAGTCCGTAATCGAGCATCGTCCCGGCGTGCGTGATGCCGATCGTGACGTGATGCAGATGCGGCGGCGGCTCGGCCTCATGCGAGGTCTCGAACGTCCCGTGCGACAGCGTCAGCGAGAGCCGCCACTGTCCCGGTCCGATGATCGTCTGCGTACCTGCTCCGCCGGAGAGGTTGGGGTTCGCTCAGGCCGGTCAGGCGTATGCGGCCGGCGCCGCGAGCAGCAGGATCAGGATAAGGAGCCGTTTCATTTCGAAGCCTTCTCCACGGTGTCGAGCAGCTCGTCCCACATGCCGTAAACGGATCCGACGAGTTTGCCGTTGGCGTCGTAGACGCGCAGGTACGGGATGGCGCTGAAGTGAAACGCGCTGCTGATGTGCCGCGCGAACTGCGTGTTCCAGTTGCCGATGTTGATGCGGCGAATGGCGATGTTCTTTCCCTGAACGAAATGCTGGAGCCGGAGCTCGATCGTCTTACAGGGTCCGCACCAGTCGGCGTAGACGTCGACGATGGTGATCTTTCCCGGCACCGGCACCTTGTTGAAATCGACCGGGCGGCTGCCGTCGAACGTCGCGATGTCGAGCGTCTTCAGCACGTCGTCCGGCAACGGCGCGAGCTTCGGCTCCTTCTCGTCGGCGAACTGGATGAAGAAGCCGGCGTTGAGCAGCTTTTCGCGGATGACTTCGCGGTCGAAGCGCTCCGCGACGTCGACCGTCGCCGTTTTCTCCTTCGGATTGACGTGGACGTTGCTGACGCCGGCGATCGACGCGAGCGTCCTGCCGACCGGCCTGGCGCAGGCCGCGCAGTCCATCGACGGGACTTTGAATGTGAGCGTGGTGAGGAGAAGGAAGGTGGCGATCATTTCATCTTGTCGTCGAACCAGTTGATCAGGCGCCGCACGATGTCGCGCCGGTGCTCCGGCTTCGCGACGCGGTGTCCCTCGCCCTCGTAGACGACGAGGCGGGAGGGGACGCCGAGGGTTTGTAACGCGTGGAAGAACTCGAAAGATTGCGGCGCCGGGACTTCGCCGTCGCGCTCGCCTGCCAGGATCAGCGTCGGCGTCTTCACCTGCTTGATAAACGTGATCGGCGAGCTCTTCGCGTAGACCTGCGGATCGTCGTACACCGAGGCGCCGAAGAACGGGATCATCCAGCTGTCGATGTCGTTCTGGCCGTAGTAGCTCTGCCAGTTCGAGATGCCGGCGCCCGCCACCGCCGCCTTGAAGCGCGCCGTCTGCGTCACCGCCCACATCGTCATGTAGCCGCCGTAGCTCCAGCCCCAGATGCCGACGCGATCGTTGTCGATCGGATTGCTCTTCACCACTTCGTCGACGCCGCTGAGGATGTCGCGCAGATCGCCGTAGCCGAAGTCCTTCACGTTCGCGCGGGTGAACGCCTCGCCCGCGCCGTAGCTGCCGCGGAAGTTGGGGAAGAAGATGAAGTAGCCGTGGCGCGAGAGCATCAGCGCTTCCTCGCGCGGCCAGCGATTCAGGACCGCGCTCGACGGTCCGCCGTGGATCCAGACGATCATCGGATGCTTCCTGGCTGGATCGAATTCACGCGGCTGCAGCAGCCAGCCGTACGGGTGGAACTGATCGCTCGACCACTCGATCTTCTTCACATCGCCGGCATGCGCCGCGACGTTCGCGTTGCTGTGCGAGATCTGTTTCCATGCTCCTGTCTTTCCCGCCCAGACCTCGGGCGCGTGCGCGGACGAGCTGCGGATCACCGCGCTCTGCGCTCCATCCTTCGAGAACGACGCGCCGATCACTTCGCCGTCGGTGATGAATTCCGGTCCGCGGAAGACGATCTCCGCGTCGCCGCCCGACGCCGGAACGATCGCCAGCGCCGAGTCGCCCGTCATGTTCGCGCCGAACGTGAGCTCGTCCGCGCCGCTCCAGCGGAAGGAGGTGACGGTGAAGGGAGCGCTCGGCGTGACGTTGCGGGGCTGCGCGTTCGTCGCGTCCATGACGAACAGATCGCCGCCCGTCACGCCGAAGTCGCTCATCAATCCTTCGATGAACGCGATCCGCTTGCCGTCGGGCGACCAGCGCGGCGATGCGATCTGCAGCTCCGGTTTGTAAATCGCCGTGATCGTCGATGCCGCGATGTCGACGGTGTGCAGCTGCGCGATCCACCAGTTGTTGTCGCCCGAGCCGTGCGCGGCGATCGCGGCGAGCTGTTTACCGTCGGGCGACCAGTCGTATTCGTAGACGTACATGTCGTCCGGCGTGACGACGCGCAGCTTGCCCGTCGCGACGTCGACGATGGCCACGCGCTGCTCTTCGATGTGCTCCGCGATCTCGCCCACCGCGCGGCTCATCGCCACCAGCGGCCCCGCCGCGCGCGCCGCGTTCTCGATGAACAGGAACGCGATCGACGTCCCATCGGGCGACCACTGCGGACCGGAGAGATATCCGTGCACGCTGGTCAGCTTCTTCGCCAGCTTGCCCGGCGTCACGATGTAGAGCTGCCGCTGGCCATGCTTCTCCGCGTCGGACAGAAACGCGATCCGCTTCGAGTCGGGCGACCAGGCGAATTCGGTCTCGTCGAGATCCTTCGTCTCCGCGATCGCAGCGGAGACGTGCTTGCCGTCGACGAAGATGCCGACCTCCTGTTCCGACCAGGCCACCGATTTCCCATCCGGCGCGATCGCCGTCTGTTCGATCGACTTGACGGCGAACAGCTCGTTGAGGATCGCGTCGTCGGTTTTCTGTCGGGCGAGGAGCGGAAGGGCGGCGAGGACGAAGAGGAGTGCAAACGCGCGGCGCATAGAGCGCGAAGGTTTACACGAGCGGGCGGGGGATTTCCAGAAAATCGACGGGAGGGCTCGTTGCCGGAAGCTCACCAGTAGGAGTCGACGCCCATGTCCCGCATCCGCTTCACCATCTTCTGGTCGAATGTCGCGATCGCGTCGTATCGATTCGCGATGGCCACCGCCACCGTCGCCGCGTCGGCCATTCCGGACAGCCGGTCGGGCCAATACTCGAAAACCTTCTTCCACGGACACTCGTCAATGACCATGACGCCCGGAAGCGCGATCATCTCTCGCACAAGCGTCGCAACGTCCCTGGCCGCGATGCCATAGAAACTCTGCAGAACGTACGAGACTTCGAAGACGGCGAACTGAGTCACGACCGCGACGATCTTTCCGGCGCCGGCGCTGTCGATCAATGCTTTTGCCGCCGCACGCTGTTTTTCATTCCTCTCGATCAGGAACGAGACGAACACGTTTGCGTCGACCACGACGCGGCGCGATGTCAAACGCGCCCCCGCCGTTTCCGTGCCTCCGCCATCTCCTTCACCACGTCGCCGGAGGAGTTCTTGATGAACCCCTCCCATCGGTAGAAGGCCGGCCGATCCGTCGTGATCGCGACCTTGCCGCCGCGGATCTCCCAGGTCAGCTTGTCGCCGACGCTCAGATCAAGCGCCTCGCGCACTTCCTTTGGTACGGTTGTCTGGCCTTTGCTCGTAAGCGTCGAGATCGGCATGGCGTGTGCCTCCTTACGACAGTATAACTTTGTAAGGCGTACGGTGAAAAACGGCAGCGTAGTCCTCGTTGGCCGCAGTCATGGTTCGGTTGCCGCTCGTTCGCGCATACGAATACTCGTATAATTGCCGCAATGAAGCCCGTGCGGTTCGTCGGAAGCGCTCGCGAAGATCTCGCCGCCTTTCCCGATCCGGTACGACGGACTGCCGGTTACGAGCTGTTCATGGTGCAGGTTGGACGGGAACCATCGGATTCAAACCAATGCCGGACGTCGGCCCGGGCGTTCATGAGATCCGCCTGCGCGATCGGGCAGGAGCTTTTCGGGTGATCTACGTCGCGAAATTCGATGACGCAATTTATGTCCTGCACGCTTTTCAGAAGAAGACGCCGGGAACTTCCCGTGTCGACATCGAGGTCGCGAAACGGCGCTACTGGTCGATCGGAGCCAAACGATGAGAAAAACAACGCGCAAGTCTGATGCTCGCGGCGGCGACAACATCTTCATCGATCTCGGCTTTCCGCCTCACGAGGCGGCGGTCATGCTTCTGCGTTGCGAGATCGCGGAGGCGTTGCGCAAATGGATTGACGGGGAGGGGATCACGCAGGCGCAGGCCGCCAGGCGTCTGGGCGTGACGCAGCCACGCATCTCCGAAATCGCCCGGAACAAGGTGGACATGCTCTCGCTCGATTACCTCGTGGGACTCTGCGCCAAAGCCGGCGTGGCCGTGACGGTGAAAACGGCAGCGTAGTCCTCGTTGGCCGCACAATGGCAGCGAGCGAAACCGCCATGAGCTTCACCACCACGCTTCTTCTGATGCTTCGCCGCCGGGGATTGCTGCGCGACGAGAAGGGCGGTTCGACGCAGGAGCGCGCACCGCGAGCCGCGGATCGACGGCGCTCCGACCCGCGCGCCGCCGGCGCGCCCGCGAAGGACGACGGCAAGCGCGGGCGCCGCGACTGACGCGGACGCCGCGTTCCGCGTTACCATCCGCGCATGGCCCGATCCCGTTGCGGTGCGCTGGCGTTGATCGTCGCGTTGTCGCTGGCGATCGTGCCGCCGACGCTGTTCAGCAACGCGCCCGACAGCGCGGTCTCGACCGGTGCCCTCCTCACCCAGTCCGTCACCGCCACGCCGTTCGTCGGCCGTCCCGGCGACGCCGGCTCGCCGCAGCGCGGCGCCGCGCCGATTCTCGTTCATCGTCCCGTTCCTCCCGAGCCTCACCGTGCCCATACCGGCAGACCGTGCCGGGAGCTCACGTTCGGCGGAGTGACCGCGTCCGTCACACCGCTCTACCTCCTCTTTCTCGTCTACCTGATCTGAGCGCGGCCTCGCACCCGTCTCTCCGCCCGTCCTCAGGAGAACGACCATGTCCCATGAAGCGACGCTGATCGCCACCGTCGCGGCGGCGTTCGGCGCGGCAATGGTTCTCGGCTTCATCGCGCACAAGCTCAGGATGCCGCCGCTCGTCGGCTATCTCTTCGCCGGCATTCTCATCGGCCCGTACACGCGCGGCTTCGTCGGCGACGTGGCGCTGGCCGGTCAACTCGCCGAGATCGGAGTGATGCTGCTGATGTTCGGCGTCGGACTCCATTTCTCGTTCGAAGACTTCCCCGCCGTCCGCCGCATCGCCGTTCTCGGCGCCGGCATGCAGATCGTCGCCGCGACCGCGATCGGCGTCGCCGTAGCCCTGGCCTGGCACTGGAGCATCGGCGGAGCGCTCGTGTTCGGCCTCTCGCTTTCGGTCGCCAGCACGGTCGTGCTGTTGCGCGCGCTCGAAGAACGCCGGCTGCTCGAGTCGTTCAACGGCCATCTCGCCGTTGCCTGGCTCGTGGTGCAGGACCTGGCGATGGTGCTGGTGCTCGTCCTGCTTCCGCCGCTCGCCGGCATCCTCGGCGGAAACGTTCCTCACGGCGGCTCGGGACGCGGACTGGCGGCGACGCTGGCCATCACCTTCATCGAGCTGCTGGCGTTCGTGGCGTTCATGCTCATCGTCGGACGGCGTCTTTTTCCGCGCCTGCTCTGGGCCGTGGCCCGGACCGGTTCGCGCGAGTTGTTCACGTTGTGCGTCGTCGCCGCGGCGGTCGGCACCGCCTACGGATCGGCGCGCCTCTTCGGCGTCTCCTTCGCGCTCGGCGCGTTCTTCTCCGGAATGATGATGCGCGAGTCGGCGCTCAGTCACCGCGCGGCGGCGGAGTCGTTGCCACTGCGCGACGCGTTCGCCGTGCTTTTTTTCGTCTCCGTCGGAATGCTCTTCGATCCCGCGGTGCTGCTGCACCGGCCGCTCGAGGTCGCCGCCGTGACGGCGATCGTGACGCTGGCGAGTCCGCTGGCCGCGATGGCCATCATTCTCGCGTTTCGCTATCCGCTGGCGACCGCGCTCACGGTCGGCGCGGGACTCGCGCAGATCGGCGAGTTCTCCTTCATTCTCGCCGCCCTCGGCGTTTCGCTCGGACTGCTCACGCCGCAGGCCCAGAGCGTGATCCTCGCCGGCGCTCTCATTTCCATCGCCGTCAACCCGCTCGTCTTCGCCGCCGTCGAACCGCTGCGGCGCTGGATCGCGGCGCGGTCGCACGTTGCGCGGAGCCTGGCGCGCAATCCTGATCCGCTCGCCGAGCTCCCGGTGAGCGTCGACTTGTCGCTGCTCACCGGCCACGTCGTCATCGTCGGCTACGGGCGCGTTGGCTGGCGGATCGCGCAGGCGCTGAGAAAACAGACCATTTCCTGCGTGGTCATCGAGCAGAGCCGGGAACTGGTCGAGCGACTCCGCGAGCAGAGCATTCCGGCCGTTTCAGGCGATGCGTCCGATCCGTTCGTGTTGATCCAGGGCCACGTGGCGCGGGCGCGGATGCTCGTCATCGCCACGCCCGACACGCTTCACGTGCGCAAGATGGCGGAGACCGCGCGCATGCTCAATCCGCAGATCGAGATCGTGCTCCGCACGCACAGCGATGAGGAAGCGGCGCTGCTGCGGCAGGAACGCATCGGCACCGTCTTCATGGGGGAGCACGAGCTCGCGCTCGGCATGACGACACACGTGCTCACCCGCATGACGGCCGGGCCGGCTAACGCTTCATGAACGGGACGAGCATCGGGACGCGTTTCCGGTAGTCGGCGTACTCGCCGTGATGCCGTACCAGGTCGCGTTCCTCGAACTGGATCGCAACCAGGATGTAGCCCGTAGCCAGCGCCGCGAAGAGGAGATGCGCGGACGACATCCGCGGCGTCATCCAGAACGCGAAGAACCAGCCGACGTAGAGCGGATGACGCACGAGCCGGTACGGTCCGGGCGTCGCGAATTTCAGCGAGGTGTAGGGCTTGCCGAGGAGGAAGAGCCAGACCTGACGGAGCCCGAAGAGATCGAAGTGGTTGATGAGGAACGTCGCCACCAGCACGAGTCCCCAGCCGAAGGCGAACAGCGCGCGAAGGGCGATGCGTGCGACGTCGTTGTCGACCGACCAGATCACGCCGCCGAGCGGACGCCACTGCCAGAACAGAAGAATGAGCGCGGCGCTGGAGAAGAGCACATACGTCGAGCGCTCGACCTCCTTCGGAACGACGCGCGTCCAGGCCTCCTTGAACCAGGTGCGCGCCATGATGCTGTGCTGCAGCGCGAAGATGGCGAGCAATCCGGCGTCGATGGCGACCGCGGTCAGCAGCGGGCCGCTCGGCGTTCCGTCCAGCGTCCTCGGCACGCCGAAGCCGCCGATGAATCCGATGGCGTAAAGGAACGTCGCGAAAAAGATCGCGTAGCAGACGACTCCGTAGGTGAAGAATGCGATGCGCCTGATCATGAATGGGATCCTCCGCTGCTCACGATGCGGCGGGCGGCGGCAAGCGGCCATGGGCGCAATGTCCCGATCCCGCTAGAATCGTTCCAACCGCATGGGAAAAATGTCCCGGCAGCGCATTCGGTACGTGCGGAGCACGGACGGAGCCCGCCTGGCCTGGTCCGACGCGGGCAGCGGTCCGGTCCTGGTCAAAGCGGCGAACTGGCTGACCCACCTCGAATACGACCTCGAGAGTCCGGTCTGGAGCCACTGGCTCGAATTCCTCGGCGATCACTTCCGGCTGATCCGCTACGACGAACGGGGATCGGGGATGAGCGAGTGGGACGTCGAGGTCTCGTTCGATCAATGGCTCGACGACTTCGAGCGCGTCATCGACGCCGCCGAGCTCACCGAGCCGTTCACGCTCCTCGGCGTCTCGCAGGGAGCGGCGGTGTCAATCGCGTACGCGGTGAAGCATCCGGAGCGCGTTTCGCGGATGATCCTCTACGGCGGTTACGCGCGCGGCTGGGCACGCCGCGACAACCGGGCCGGGCAGCGTGAATACGAAGCGATCGTGGAGCTCGTGCGCGCGGGGTGGGGACGAAGCAATCCCGCCTTCCGCCAGGTCTTCACCTCGCGATTCATCCCGCGCGGGAGCGACGAGCAGATCGAATGGTTCAACGAGCTCTGTCGAAAGACGACCACGCCCGACATGGCGGCGAAGCTGCTCGAAGCCCGCTCCGGGATCGACGTCGTTCCGCTGCTGCAGCAGGTGCGGACGCCGACGCTCGTCATCCATGCGCGCAACGACGCCGTGACGCCGATCGGCGAAGGACGGATCCTGGCCGAGGGGATTCCGGGCGCGGAGTTCGTGGAGCTCGATTCGGAGAACCATGTGCTGCTGCGCGACGAATCGGCATGGACGCGCTTCCGCGAGGTCGTTCTCGAGTTCATGGGAGAGGCCGCGCCGCCGCCGGCCGATGACGGCGTGTTCGCGTCGCTCTCGCCGCGCGAGCGCGAAGTGCTGGCCCTTCTCGCCGACGGTCTCGGCAACGCGCAGATCGCGGCGCGCTTGTCGATCAGCGAGAAGACCGTGCGCAATCACGTCTCGAATCTATTCGACAAACTCGGCGTCTGGACGCGCGCGCAGGCAATCGTGTTCGCGCGCGATCGCGGGTTTCGGGGGTGAAGGAGCTCCGACAGGACGTTCGTCTCGAGAAGCCAGCTGATCACAACCTCACGCCGTGCGCGTGATGTCCACCAGCCAGGCGAGATGAGTCTCGTCGAGGCGGATCGAGACGGCGCCGCGCGGCACGCCGGCGTATTCGATCAGGTCGAGCAGCTCCTGCTTCGAGCGCTCGATCAGGAACCAGTCACCGACGTATTCGATCAGCGGGCGATACGGATTCCCCGCGGCGATGTTGGTGAAGAAGAACGTACCGCCGCGGCGGGAGAGGAGCTTCCACGCGTTCGCGATCAGGAACACCGCCTGCCGTTCCTGCAGATAGTCGAACAGGCCGCCGGCGAGGATCAGGTGAAACTCCGGACCGCGCATCCAGCGGCGCATCAGCTGCAACGCGTTTCCCGGCTCGAAGTGCAGGCGCTCGCCGATCGTCGCCAGCCGTCGTCCCGCGAACTCCAGTGCCGAGGGATCGGCGTCGTTCAACCAGACCTCGGCGCGCGAGCGTTCCAGCTGCGGCAATACTTCGCGAAAATCGGGACAGCCTCCGCACGCCAGCGCCAGGATGCGCGGCCGTCGTCGCGTGATCAGCGTGCGGACGATGGCGTTCGCCTGATGGCGGATCTTGTTGCGATGCTGCTGCGCGATGGGGAAGTTGAGCGAGTACGCCTCGCAGTGACGCTCGATCGTCGACTCCGGCGCCGAGTTCTCCGCGCGATGGATGTACTCGACCGTCTCGTAATCGCCCGGATAGCCGCGGGGCCACGACTGCAGCCGGCGCACGAACGGCGAGCGGCTGTGGATCCGCCGCACCGGCTCGAGAACGCCGACGATCACCTCGCGTCCGCAACCGGCGTCCTCGCAATCGAGCACGGCCGAGCAGATGCGGTGCAGCGCCGACAACGCGTCGTGGTGCAGCTGCTGGTACGAGCGCGTGGTCGCGGCCTCCATGGCCACGAATTCCGACACCGCGTCGTCGAGCCGGTCGAGAGCTGCCGCTAGAGAATTGGATTCTCCCGTCGAGCTATTGGCCTGCATTGATCTCTCCTGTAGGGAAAGACGGACAACGTCAGATTTTTCCCACCCTCGAATCCCGGACGAAGGTGTCACTCCATCCATACGCATGCGCCGAACGACCGCTCTGCTCCTGCTGCTTCTCCTTTCCGTCTCTCTTCTCGGCGCCCGCCGCCGTCCGACACGATCCGATCCGGTCTGTCCGCCGGTCACGCTGAACCTCACGACCTCTCCTCGCAGCGTTTGCCAGAGCGGCGTCGTGACGCTCAGCTGGCAGGCATCGGACCCGAGCGCGATCGTGACGCTCGACGGGTTCGCCGGAGCGTACCGCGCGAGCGGAGCTCTCACGTTCGCGACCGCGCCTTGCGTGATCACCGGTCACGCCAGCGTCGCGTGCGGAGCGGGGCCGGCCGGGACCACCACCGTGGCCGCCGCCGGAGCGCCGACCGGGGCACTCACCGGTGCGAGTACGGTCGCGCAGAACGCGTCGACGGTCCTTCACGTCACGGCCATCGACACGGCACAGTGGACGATCTCATCCAATCTCGGAAATCCGCTGAATCCAACGTTCGGCACGGCGTCGCAGGATGTCGTTTACACGGCCTCGAGCTCGGGAAGCGACACCGTCACGGCGCGGCTGGTCTCCTCCTGCGGTGAAGAGACGTTACGAAGCCTGGGCATCAACATCACGCCGTCGATACAACCGCCACCGCCGCCGGTTTCAGGACTGCGTTGTTGCGACAACACGTTTTCGCCGAGTTGTACCAGCTGCGCGCACAAGCAGGGATGCTGCTCGGGTCACGGCGGCGTCTGCGGCTGCTAGGGCTGGCCGGATTCCTCTACTTCGAAACAACATCCGACTACCTCGAAACAAGATTCGTCTACCTCGAAACAAGATTCCTCTTCTTCGAAGCACAATTTCGCTTTCTCGAAGCAAGGATTCTTCTACTTCGAAGCAAGATTCCGCTTCCTCGAAGCAAGATTCCATTTCCTCGAAACAGGATTCCGCTTCCTCGAAGCAGGATTCCACTTCCTCAAAACACAATTTCTCTACTTCGAAGCAGCTTTCCTTTTCCTCGAAGCACAATTTCTCATCCGAAGATCACGACGCTTTATCTCGGATCACGCTTCCGGATCTCCGGCTGCGTGCCCGCCGTTACACTTGACGGCATGCGATGTCCCGGATGTCCGAACGAGATGGCGCAGTTGACGGTGGATGGCTTGCTCGGCCGCGAGGTGGTGATCGACGCGTGCCGCAGCTGCCGCGCGTTCTGGTTCGATCCGCACGAGGACCTGCAGCTCACGCCGGCGTCGACGATCCAGCTCTTTAAGATGATGGCGGAGGGAGCGTCGAGCGCGGCGCCGTTCCCGACGATCTCACGCTGTCCGGTGTGTGAGACGCGGCTGCTGCTGACGCACGACCGGCAGCGGAACACGCCCTTCGTCTACTGGCGGTGCGACCAGGAGCACGGCCGCTTCACGCCGTTCGTCGAGTTTCTCAAGCAGAAGGATTTCGTCCGCGCGCCGACGCCGCAACAACTGGCCGAGCTGCGGCGGACGATCCGCGTGATCCGCTGCGGCGGCTGCGGCGCGCCGATCGATCTCCTGCACGCCGTGGTGTGCAGTCATTGCGGCGCGGCGGTCTCCATCCTCGACGTGAAGCAGCTCGGCGAGCTCGCGCCGAACAAGATCCCGCCGCCTCATCAGCTCACCCCTCCGCGGCTCGGGCCGGCACTCAACGACAAGCCGCCGACGCTGATCGATCTCGGGCTCGAGGTGATTCTGGGGTGGCTGGGGGAGATCATTTGATCGCCCGATAGTTGATGATGTTGATCACGCAATAGAGCTTCCGGTCGCGTTCAGGCAGGAGCGTGATCCACGGGCTGGCCTCAGCCGCAGGCCTGTTGCGCATCTCGAGCACCATCACGGCGGTCGATGACTGCACATCCGCGGGTGACGCGTTCTCCACTTTCCTTCCACCGCCCAGCGGCACGAGCCTCGAACCTTCCCGCCGCAGAAGTTCCATGAACATGTTCATCGAGAAGTCCGGATCCTGATCGCCAGGGGCCTTGAAGAAACGGAATCCGGGCCACTTGCCGCGATAGAAGGCCTCGACCTGTTCGCCCGTTCCGCCGAGGGCATAGGCTCGAACGCGGAGGTACGGGTAGTCGGGGAGCCGTCCCTTCGACATTTCGGCGTCCGCCATATCCCGGGCCGGCCCGGGCAGGGCAATCGCTCCGTTCGGCACCGGCACCTGAGCCATCTCCTGCAGCAGCACGCTCATCGGATGACGTCCTCCCGCCACACCGGCGAGCGCGGCGGTCGCCTCATCGAACTTCTGCCCGACGATGAGAGAGGAGGCGAGGGCCTCGCGATAGGCGACGACGTCCGGCGCCAGCTCGACCGCCTTCTTCGCGGAAAGGATGGCCTGGTCGACGTTCCACACTCCGGGCTCCGGCCCCGCTCCGTAGACGGTTCGGGTGGTAGAGCCGAAGAGCCTCGCCTTCACGTAATGCGCCTCGGCGTTTCCCGGCGCGATCGCCAGGACGCGATCGACGAGCGACTGGAGCTCGAGCAGATGCGCGCGCTGACTCTGTTCCGCTTCGCGCTGCCTGCCGATCTCGGGTTGCGGCGCGCTGAAGATCTGCACGCCCATCTCCTGCAGGCGACCGAGGCGTGCGGCCAGCAGCAGGCCGTCAATGTCGTCGGGGTGCAGCTTCCGATACGAGTCGAGCGCGGCGGATGCCTCGTTCAACTTCTCCAGACGAAGTTCGCCGACGTGTCCGGTTGCCTCGGCGGACTCTCCTTCCATCGCCGCGTTGCGCGCGATCTCGAGCGGCGATCCGGCAGGCGCGCTCGCGGGCGTCTTCGCGGCCGACGTCTTTCCGTCGCGCACACAACGAACGCTCAGCGCGGAGCTCTTGCCGCGCGGGTTGCGCCGGATGCCTCCCTTGCTGAGCATCCGGTAGATGGCCGACTCTTCATCTGTCTCGGAGGAAGTCCAGAGCTCGGCGGCTTCGCCTTTGGCTGCATACGCGCGATTCGGTTGGCGGCTGCCCGCACGCGGAGCCGCGAACCCGCTCGATCCTCCCGTCATGAGCTCGGTGCCGACGTCGGTCGGACGGTCGAACTTCTGCGCGACGAGCTCGGGGGGCAGGCCGGCAAACGTTTCGAGCTCCTGCCATTCGGCGTCCGACGGCAGGTGCCAGCCTGCCGGGCACGCGTCGCGAGCCGCCGTCCAGGCGTAAAGGCGTCCATCCTCATCGCAGGTGGCCGCGTCGTCATAGCACCAGCTCCGCGGCGCGACGAACGCCAGGTTCCGGCCCAGCCACGCCGTTTCTCCGACCATGACCGTCGGGTAGCGCTGACCGTCGCGCGGATCGATGAACGGATCGCCCGCTTTCAGCACGACGGACTCGGCGCATGGCATCCCCTTTTCGGTGCCGCCGTTCCGCCACACGACGCGGCCCTCCGCGTCGATGTACTCCGAGCAGAGTGAGCTCGGGCTGACTCTGGCAAGCCCGTTCGCGAAGTCTTCGCCGTCCTTGAAATGCGCGGGGATGGCGAGACGGCCCGTTTTGTCGATGTAGCCGAACGCGTCGCCGATCTTCACGCGGGCGCGATCGGCGACGAACTCCTTCGCGTCGTCGAAGCGCGGTGCGATGACCATCGTTCCTTTCGTATCGATGTAGCCGAACTTGTCGCCTGCCTTCACGGCGGCCAGACCTTGCGAGAACGAGCCGCTCGTGCGGTCGCCCGGAATCTCCAGCACCATATTGCCGGCGGTGTCGATGTAGCCATGGCGTCCATCGAGTACGACTCGCGCCAGGCCTTCGTAGAAGCGGTCGACGGCATCGAACCGCGGCGGAATCACCGGCTTCCCGCTCTTGTCCATGAAGCCCCATTTCGGCGCCGTTGCGCCGGCGTTGAACGCGGCGAGGCCGTGCGAGAAATGGCGCGCGTCCGCGAAGTTCTCCTCGTCCTGCATGCGGCGCTCGTGGAGATCGATCGCCACGTGCCCGGAGGGATCGATGTAACGGAGGAGCTCTCCGACGCGGACGAGGGCGAGGCCTTCGTTGAATTCGCCGGCCTGATCGAACTGCGGCGCGATCACCATGCGCCCCGTGCGATCGATGTAGCCGAACTTCCAGGTCCTGCTTTCCACGCTCACCGCCGCGAGTCCCTGGGAGAAATCCCTGGCCATGGCATACCGCAGCGGGATCACGACCTTGCCGGCCGTATCGATGAATCCGAACCTGCCGCCGTCGAAGGCGATCGCCAGTCCTTCGCGGAACACGTCGACATGTTCGAACGGCACGCTGATGACCATCCGGCCGCCGGCGTCGATGAACCCTTCCCTGCCATTCACAAAGACGCCGAAGAGCGGCTTGTCCGGCGGTTGCGATTGCGCGAAAGCGGCCGCCGTCAGAGTCAGAAAGAGCGTCGCCGAAATGATTCGTTTCATCGCGATCTGCCTCATTCCTGATGTACGTCCGGAAATGACGGCAGTCAACGTGTTCAGTCGCCATTGCGACGTGAGCGCTGGTCAAATTTCCGGATGCCGCACTTCGAGCGTCTTCGGCTTGAGCGCGACCTGCTGCACGTACGCCAGCACGCCGGCGGCGGGCATGGGGCGGCTGAAAAGGTAGCCCTGCATGCGATCGCACGCGTAGTAGCGAAGGAGGGAGTACTGCTCCTCGGTCTCCACACCTTCGGCCACGACGGAGAGGCGCATGGTGTGGGCGAGATTGATGACGCTGGAGACGATCGCCGCGGCGGTGTCGTCGGTGGCGAGGTCGCGGAGAAATTCCTTATCCACCTTGATCGTGTCGATCGGGAACTGCTTGAGATAGACGAGCGACGACTGGCCCGTGCCGAAGTCGTCGATGGCGATGCCGACGCCGCGCTCCTTCAGCATGCGCAGCACTTTCATCGACACCTCGATGTTCTGAATGGCGACGCTCTCCGTGACCTCGAGCTCGATCATGTTCGGGGAAAGGCCGCTCTGCTCGATCGTCTTCAACACCATGTCGACGAAGCCGTGCTGCTGCAGCTGCACCGCGGAGATGTTGACCGCCGCGTGCATCCAGCTCAGTCCCGCCTCGTGCCATTCGCGCAGCTGCCTGCAGGTCGCGCGAAGGACGAACTCGCCGATCGGCACGATCATCCCGGTCTCTTCCGCGAGGCTGATGAACTCCGACGGCTCGACGAGCCCGCGCACCGGATCGTTCCAGCGCACCAGCGCCTCGACCGACGTGATGCGGCGGCGCGCGCGGTCGTAGATCGGCTGATAGAAGACCTCGAGCTCTTCGCGCTCGATGGCGTGATGGAGGTTCTGTTCGAGCGTGAGGCGGCGCGTGTAGCGCTCGTTCATGCTCTGCGTGAAGATCTGCGCGCGATTGCGGCCGAGCTCCTTGGCCCGGTACATCGCCGCGTCGGCGCATTTGAGCAGCGTCTCCACTTCATCGCCGTCGGCCGGATAGAAGCTGACGCCGATGCTGGCGGTGATGAAGAGCTCGTGGCCGCCGATGGAGAACGGCGCGGCGAGGCTGTCGAGCACCTTGCGCGCGATGCCGGCCACGGCGTCGGTCGCGGTCAGCTCGTTGATCAGCACCGCGAACTCGTCGCCGCCGATGCGCGAGACGGTGTCGGACGCGCGGAGGCAGGCCTTCAATCTCCACGCGACGTCGGCCAGCAGGAGATCGCCGATCGAATGTCCGAGCGCGTCGTTGACCAGCTTGAAGTGATCGAGGTCGAGATACATGATCGCCAGCCCGAGGCGATTGCGCCGCGCGGCCGGGAGCGCGTTCACCACGCGGTCGCGGAACAGCAGGCGGTTGGGGAGGCCGGTGAGCGAGTCGTAGTAGGCCTGGTACTCGAGCTGCCGCTCCGCCTCTTTGCGCTGCGAGATGTCGCGATAGTTGAGGACGATCGCCGAGACGCTCGGATCCTCGGTCATGTTCTGGGCGAAGACCTCGAGCCAGATCCAGTTGCCGCTGCGGTGGCGGAACCGCATCTCGCGATGCACCACCGCCACCTGCTGGCGGGCGAGCTGTTCGAGCAGGGAGTGCGATCCGCCGAAGTCGTGCGGATGGACGTAGGTCAGGAACGACTTCCCGATGAGGTTCTCGTCGTCGTAGCCGAGGATGTGGGTGGAGGAGCCGGCGAACTGCATATTCAGCTCGCTGTCGAGCAGCATCACGCCGCTCCAGCTCTTCTCCACGATCGTCCGGAAACGCTTCTCGCGCGCTTCCAGCTCGTGCTGCGCGCGCTTGCGATCGGAGATGTCGCGGATGAAGGCGGTGAAGGTCTGATCGGCGCCGCTGCCGATCGGGTCGATCGTGATCTCGACGGGGAAGTGCTCGCCGTTCACGCGGCGCGCGCTCGATTCCACGCGGCGGCGCAACAACCCGGTACGGCCTCCCCGGCGATACCGGTCGAGCATGCGCAGGATCAGCGCGTGGATCCGTTCGGGCACGATGGCCGGCGGCATCGGACGGCCGATGACCTCGCGCGCGCCGATGCCGAACGTCGATTCCGCCTGCGGGTTCCACTCGATGACGTGGCCGTCGCGATCGAGCGTGATCACGGCGTCGAGCGTCGAGGCGATGAGCTGGCGCAGGCGCGTTTCCGACTTGCGCAGCGCGTGCTCGGCGCGGGCGCGGGCCAGCGCCTCGCCCATGATGTTCGCGGTCGACTTGAGGAACGCGATCTCGTAATCCTCGAACTGCCGCTCTTCGGTGGAGTAGGCGAGGAGGGCGCCGAACGGTCCGTACTGCGTCTGAATCAGCACGCCGGCCGCGCTGCGGACGCCGTGATAGTTGTGGAGGTGCGAGGACTGGAAGCGCGTGTCGGCCGTTACGTCGGCGACCACCACCGGTGAATCGGCGAGCGTGACGAACATGCCGATCGATTCATCTTCGTCCCCGTCTTTCCCGCAATGAAGAAAGGTGGCGTTCGTCCCCATCGAGGCGCGGACCACCATCCGCCCGGCCGCCGTCAGCTCCAGTGCGCGGCAGTGGCCGACGCCGAGCGTCATCTCGATGAGCGCGCAGGCCTGGCCGAGGAGAATGTAAGGATCGACGCCGGTGAGAGCTGCCTGTCCGAGCTCGGCGATCGCCTGCTCCTGCCGATTGCGGGCATCGATCTCCGCCCGGAGCCTGGCGATCTCCGCATCCGAATTCGGGTCGTGCGCGCCGCTGACGACATGCAGCGGCTGCCGGCTCGTGTGCATGGGCGTGGTCACAATATCGTCGGTGAGCTCTGCAAGAAACGTGATCAGCCTCACACTTTCCGTTTGCGAGCGGTGTAAAATGCGCCGCAACTGACAGCTGTGGGCAGCAAAAAAAGGGGCGTAAAGCCCCTTTTTTGTTGGCTGTTGGTAGTTGGCAGTTGGCCGCGCGACGCTTGCGCCGTTTCTCCTGCCCACTGCCACCTGAAGACTGCGAACTACCAGGGGCGTATCGCCCCTTTTGTATTTCCGGAGGATCCGATGAAACTCGCGAAGTGGAGTGTCGTGGCAGTCGCAGTCGTGATGTTCGTCGCGTGCCGTGGTCACGAGCAGACCGTGGCCGGCGGGTATGGCATGTCAGCCGTCAACGGGCAGGTGGTGATGGCCTCCGGCGGAACTCCGGCCGGCGTCTCGGTCACCGTTCGCGGTACCGGCCAGACCATGATCCTCGCCGAGGACGGACGCTTCTCCTTCAGCGGCGTCCCGGAGAATGTCCAGCTGATCTTCACCCGCGCCGACGGCATCAACGCCACGTTCTCCGCGGGGAAGAGCACCTCCGTCGTCGTCGAGCTCTCCTCGAACAGCGCCACGGCGCACGGACGCACGCGCAGCGCGCCGTCGACGCCGCACTCCGAATTCGAAGGGCTGGTCAAGTCGGCCAGCGCGACGGAGCTCGTGATCACCGACTCGCATCGCGGCGACGTGACCTTCACGCTCGACGCGAATACCGTCGTGCGCAAAGGCGACGTGGCGGTCGCGCCGGCCGATCTCGTGGCGGGCGATCGCGTTCACGTCCGCGCCGACAAGCAGGCCGACAACAGTTATCTCGCGTCGCTCGTCATCGTGCAGAACACCGAGGCCCGGCACGAGGCGATGGAATTCGAAGGAACCGTCAAGGCCATCGCCGCCGGCTCGCTGACCCTGAACTCGCGCGGCGGCGACGTCGTCCTGACGCTCGACTCATCGACTACTTTCACGCCGGCCCCGCCGGTCGTCGGCGATCGCGTACACGTCCGCGCCCGGAAGAGCGGCGACGCGCTCGTCGCGCTCTCCGTGCTGGTGCAGGCGGAAGGGGAGGAAGGGGACGACCCCGGCGAGCATCACGGCGGCACGACCATGACCGCGAACGGCAAGGTCACGGCGGCCGGGAGCTCCGAGATCACGGTGGAGAGCGAGAGCCACGGCAGCGTCACCGTGAAGATCGACTCCCACACCCTCATCAGGAAACAGGGCGTGCACATCGGCGCCGCCGACATCAGGAACGGCGACTACGTGAACACGCGCGGCACGAGGATCGACGACCACAGCTTGCTTGCCGGGCAGATCGAGGTGCGTGGGGAGAGCGGGCGGAAGTAATTCGGGCGGCCCACCGCATCATCTGCAGACACCGGCGGCGAAAGCCGCCGGTTTTTTTTGTCCGGCGTGTCCCACGTCACGGCCGGAGGATAGGGCGGCGGTAAGTTAAATCTTCAGCCGAAAAAGGTTGAATGGGTGGGGTTCCGACCGAACGGTCGTTTTGTTACCATTGCCAAACGGTCCGTTCCGTCCCGGGTCTTTCGCTCCGCAGGAGTCGGATAATCCTGCTAATATCCATCGATCCATCCGGTTCCTGGGGCGGTCGTGTTTCGTGTGCTCGTTTCCACGAGTGGTTGCTTCGCAGTCCTACAACGTGCAGTGAGGGGATCCAGAATGAAGCATTCAAGCAAGTTACTGCTGTCCTTCGTCTTTGCCATTTTTCCGCTTATCGCGCAAGCAGCAACGACGGAATTCAGGGTCTTGCTCGATACGGACATGAACGCTTCCACCGGGTGTAGTGTCGCTACCCCGGCCGGTCCCTTCGTCGGCGCCGATCAGATCCTCATCACCACCGTCGACGCCACATCTACGGGCGCCACGGTCACCTCGGTCGCCCGCCAGGTCTGCGCCTTCGGCACCCTCGGCGCACCGATCGCCGTCCCGGCGCCGGTCCCCTACGGCGTCGGCGCCGCCGGCCCCATCTCGTACGTCGAGTCTGTGCTGCCGATGGATGTCCTCGGCACGCCGGCGCCCGCGGTCATGCGCCTCGCCTTCCTCGCCTCGACCGGAGCATCGGTCGACTCCATCACCCAGACCCCCAGCGCGGCCGACCTGATGTGGCCCAAGGACACGGGTCAGCGCCGCCACGCCGTCAGCCCGGTCGTGCAGCCGCAGCTGATCACGCTCGACGGCGCCATCCAGGACTGGGGCGGCATCCCGCCGTTCGTCCCGGGCTCCGCCGGAGGCCCCTCGGCGCCGAAGTTCGTCAACGTCTATCTCTACGCCGACACGGCGAATCTCTGGTTCCGCTTCGACGCGAAGCTCGGCGGCACCGCGCCGGTCGCGGTCGACGACACCTACACCGTCCGCCAGGGCAAGACGCTCAACGTCGCGGCGCCGGGTGTGCTGGCCAACGACAGCGATCCGAACGGCGCGACGCTCACGCCGTCGGTGGTGAGCAACCCGCAGCACGGCACGCTGGCGCTCGATCCGTCCGGCTCCTTCACCTACGTTAATAATGGCGCGTCCGCGCCGGTCGACACCTTCACCTACCACGACACCAGCACCACGGGGACTTCGAACACCGCCAACGTCACCATCAACGTGACGCCCGACCACAAGCCGGTGGCGAACCCCGACAACTACAACGTCGGCCACGGCGGGACGCTCATCGTTCCGGCCCCCGGCGTTCTGATCAACGACACCGACTCCGACGGCGACAGCCTCCACGCCATCCTCGCTTCGGGTCCGCAGCACGGCACTCTGGCGCTGGCGTCGAACGGCTCGTTCACCTACACGCACGACGGCTCGAACACGCTGCAGGACACCTTCACGTATCGCGCGAGCGACGGCGTTCTCTCCTCGTCGAACGCGCTCGTGACGATCACCATCGGACCGGTCGGACCGGCGATCACCAGCGCGAACAGCACGCAGTTCACCGCCGGCACGTTCGGGACGTTCACCGTCACCACCACCGGCTTCCCGCCGCCGGCGCTCAGCGAGACCGGCGCGCTTCCCTCGGGCGTCTCGTTCCTCGACAACGGCAACGGCACCGCGACGCTCTCCGGCACCCCGGCCGGCGGCAGCGGCGGCGTCTATCCGCTCGTCTTCACCGCGACGAACACCGGCGGAACCGCCAACCAGAATTTCACGCTCACGGTCTGCAACGTCATCGCCGTGACCAACCCGGCGACCACCACCGGCGTGGCGGGTGCGGCGTTCAGCCAGACCTTCACGCAGACGGGCGCGGTCGGCGGCGCGACCTTCACCACCGCCAGCGCGTTGCCCGCGGGCCTCACGTTGTCGAGCGGTGGTCTGCTCAGCGGTACGCCGACGCAGACCGGCACGTTCCCGATCACCGTCACCGTCACCGACGGCAACGGCTGCACCGGAACCGGCCCGACCTACAACCTGACCATCACCTGCCAGACCATCACCGTGACCAACCCGGCCACGAACACCGGCACGGCGGGGACGGCATTCAGCCAGACCTTCACGCAGATCGGCGCCATCGGCACGGCGACGTTCACGACGGCCAGCGCGCTTCCGGCCGGCCTGACGCTGTCGACCGCGGGTCTGCTCAGCGGCACGCCGACCGCGGTCGGCTCATTCCCGATCACCGTCATCGTGACCGACAGCAACGGCTGCACCGGCAACGGCGGAACGTACACGCTGACCATCGGCTGCCCGACCATCACCGTCGGCAACCCCGCCACCACGACCGGCACGGCTGGTGCGGCGTTCAGCCAGACCTTCACCCAGACCGGCGCGGTCAACGGCGCCACGTTCACCATCGCCAGCGGCACGCTTCCGACGGGACTCTCGCTCTCCAGCGCCGGGCTCCTCAGCGGCACGCCGACTGTGGTCGGCTCGTTCCCGATCACCGTCACCGTCACCGACGGCAACGGCTGCACCGGCACCGGCGCGACCTACAACCTGGTCATCAACTGCCAGACCATCACGGTCACGAATCCGGCGACGACCACCGGCACGGTGAGCGCTCCGTTCAGCCAGACCTTCACCCAGAGCGGCGCCCTCGGCGGCGCGACGTTCACCACCGCCAGCACGCTGCCGACGGGACTCTCGCTCTCGACGGCGGGCCTGCTCAGCGGCACGCCGACGCAGCCCGGCACGTTCCCGATCGTCGTCACCGTCACCGACGGCAACGGCTGCACCGGCACGAGCGCGACCTACACGCTGGTCATCGCCTGCCAGGTCATCAGCGTCGGCAACCCGAACACCAGCAGCTGGCCGGCCGGCAGTCCGCTGACCGCGGCGAACTTCACCTTCACCCAGAGCGGCGCGGTCGGCGGCGCGACGTTCACCACCGCCTCGACCCTTCCGACCGGCGTCACCCTGACCACCGCCGGCGTCCTGACCGGTACTCCGGCCCAGGGCGGCACCTTCCCGATCACCGTTACCGTCACCGACGGCAACGGCTGCACCGGTACGAGCAGCGGCTACTCGCTGACGATCGTCTGCCCGACCATCACCGTCACCAGCCCGGCGAACAGCACCGGCACCGCGGGCGTGGCGTTCAGCGAGCAGTTCACGCAGGCCGGCGGCGTCGGCACGATCACCTGGTCCGAGATCGGCGCCCTGCCGGCTGGCATCACGCTGAATCCGTCGACCGGCGTCCTCTCCGGCACGACCAACGTGGCCGGCGTCTTCCCGATCACCGTCACCGCGACCGACCAGAACGGCTGCACCGGCTCGAGCTCGACCTACAACCTGACCATCAATTGCCAGACCATCAACGTCACGAATCCGGGCGTCAACACCGGCACCGTCGACGCGGCGTTCAGCCAGACCTTCACCGTGACCGGCATTCTCGGCACGGTGACGTGGAGCGAGACCGGCGCGCTGCCGGCCGGCATCACGCTCGATTCCTCGACCGGCGTCCTCTCCGGCACGCCGACGGTCAACGGCACCTTCCCGATCACGGTGAAGGCGACCGACACGAACAACTGCTTCGGCACGTCGTCGTACACGCTCACCATCAGCTGCCAGACCATCACGGTCACCAACCCGGTGAACACGAACGGCACGGTCGACGTGGCGTTCAGCGAGCAGTTCACGCAGACCGGCGCGCACGGCACGGCGACGTTCACCACCAGCAGCCTGCTGCCGGCGGGCCTGACGCTGTCGAGCGGCGGCCTCCTCTCCGGCACGCCGACCGTGAACGGCACGTTCGGGATCGACGTCACGGTGACCGACAGCAACGGCTGCACCGGCACGAACACGACCTACACGCTGGTCATCGCCTGCCCGACGATCAACGTCAGCAATCCGGCCACGACCTCCGGCACCGTCGACGCGGCGTTCAGTCAGACCTTCACCCAGACCGGCGCGCACGGCACGGCGACGTTCACCACCGCCAGCACATTGCCGGCGGGGATCACGCTCGCCGCGAACGGCCTGCTCTCCGGTACGCCAACCGTCCCCGGCACGTTCCCGATCGACGTCACCGTGACCGACAGCAACGGCTGCACCGGTACGAACACGACCTACACGCTGGTCATCGCGTGCCAGACCATCACGGTCACCTCGCCGGCCAACACCACCGGCACGGTGAGCGCGCCGTTCAGCGTGACGTTCACCCAGACCGGCGGGCACCTTCCGGTGACGTTCAGCACCATCAGTCCGCTGCCGCCGGGCCTTCTGCTGGCGACGAACGGCGTTCTCTCCGGCACGCCGACGCAGCCCGGCACGTTCCCGATCGTCGTCACCGTCACCGACGTGAATGGCTGCACCGGCACGAGCGCCACCTACACGCTGATCATCAGCTGCCAGGTCATCAACGTCGGTAACCCGAACACGAACAGCTGGCCGGCCGGCACCCCGCTGCCCGCGCCGAACTTCACCTTCACGCAGAGCGGCGCGATCGGCGGCGCGACGTTCACCACCGCCTCGACTCTTCCGACCGGCGTCACCCTGACCACCGCCGGCGTCCTCACCGGCACGCCGATGCAGGGCGGCTCGTTCCCGATCACCGTCGTCGTAACGGACGGCAACGGCTGCACCGGCACCAGCTCCGGTTACACGCTGACGATCACCTGCCCGACCATCACCGTCACCAGCCCGGCGAACAACACCGGCACCGCGGGCGTGGCGTTCAGCGAGCAGTTCACGCAGGCCGGCGGCGTCGGCACGATCACCTGGTCGGTGACGGTCGGCTCGCTGCCGAGCGGCATCACGCTGAACCCGTCGACCGGAGTGCTCTCCGGCACGACCAACGTGGCCGGCGTCTTCCCGATCACGGTCACGGCGACCGACCAGAACGGCTGCACCGGCTCGAGCTCGACCTACAACCTGACCATCAACTGCCAGACCATCACCGTCACGAATCCGGGCGTCAACACCGGCACGGTCAACGCGGCGTTCAGCCAGACCTTCCTCGTCTCGGGCATCCTCGGCACGGTGACGTGGAGCGAGACCGGCCCGCTGCCGGCCGGCGTCACGCTCGACTCCTCGACCGGCGTCCTCTCCGGCACGCCGACGCAGCCCGGCACCTTCCCGATCACGGTGAAGGCGACCGATACGAACCTCTGCTTCGGCACGTCGTCGTACACGCTGACCATCAGCTGCCAGACCATCACCGTCACCAATCCGGCGAACAACACCGGCACCGCGGGCGTCGCGTTCAGTGAGCAGTTCACTCAGGCCAGCGGCGTCGGAACGATTACCTGGTCGGTGACCGGCTCGCTGCCGAGCGGCATTACGTTCAACACCACGAACGGCGTCCTCTCCGGCACGACCAACGTGGCCGGCATCTTCCCGATCACCGTCACGGCGACCGACCAGAACGGCTGCCAGGGCACCGGTGCGACGTACAACCTGACGATCAACTGCCAGACCATCACGGTCACCAATCCGGCTGTCAACACCGGCACCGTCAACGTGCCCTTCAGTCAGACCTTCACCGTCTCCGGCATCCTCGGCACCGTGACCTGGAGCGAGATCGGCGCGTTGCCCGCGGGCATCACGCTCGACCCCTCGACCGGCGTTCTCTCCGGCACGCCGACGCAGCCCGGCAGCTTCGCGATCACGGTGAAGGCGACCGACACGAACCTCTGCTTCGGCACGTCGTCGTACACGCTGACGATCAATTGCCAGACCATCACCGTCACGAATCCGGTGAACACCAACGCCACCGTCGGCGTACCGTTCAGCGAGCAGTTCACGCAGACCGGCGCGATCGGCGGCGCGACGTTCACCACCGCCAGCCCGCTGCCGACCGGCCTGACGCTCTCCGCGAGCGGCCTCCTCTCCGGCACCCCGCTGCAGTCGGGACCGTTCAACATCGTCGTCACCGTCACCGACGGCAACCTCTGCACCGGCACCGGCGCGACGTATCCGCTGGTGGTCACCTGCAACGTCATCAACGTCACGAACCCGGCGAACGCCTCCGGCACCGCCGGCTCGGCGTTCAGCGAGCAGTTCACGCAGACCGGCGGCAACGGCTCGATCACCTGGTCGGTGAACGGCACACTGCCGGCCGGCATCTCCATCAACACGTCGACCGGCCTTCTCTCCGGGACGACCTCGGAAGTCGGCACGTTCCCCATCACCGTCACGGCGGTCGACGCGAACGGCTGCTCCGGCACCGGCGCAACCTACAACCTGACGTTCACCTGCCAGACCATCAACATCACCAACCCGGCGCAGACCAGCGTCCAGGCGGGCGTGGCGCTCAACGCCACCTTCACCGCCACCGGCATCCTCGGCACCGCGACATGGACGGAGACCGGCTCGCTGCCGACCGGCATCACGCTGAGCTCCACCGGCGTCCTCTCCGGCACCACCAACCAGGTCGGCACGTTCCCGATCACGGTCAAGGTCACCGACACGAACCTCTGCTTCACCACCTCGTCGTACACGCTGACCGTGACCTGCCCGACGATCACCGTCACCCGCAGCGGCGGCGGCTCGTTCCCGAACGGCACGTTCAACACCGCGTACGCCGGCCAGAGCGTGGTCGCGGCGGGCGGCTCCGGCACCTACACCTACGCCGTCACTTCGGGCTCGCTGCCGACCGGCCTCTCGCTCTCATCGGGCGGCGCGATCAGCGGCACGCCGACGGCGACCGGCACGTTCACGTTCGTGGTCACGGCGACCGATTCGAGCACCAGCTGTACGGGCGCCTCGGCGACGCTCTCCATCGCCATCGCCCCGGCATGCGTCAATGACTCCTTCAGCAACCTCGTGAACAACACGCAGGCGGTCATCACCGGCGGCACGACCACGTCACCGACCACTCCGTTCGTTCCGCTCACCGGCGTGATCATCGGCAACGACCTGCCGAGCGGCGGCGTCGCGGCGGTGGCCGGCACAGTCGCCACCACGCAGAGCGGCAGCGTCACGATCGCCGCCGACGGCACGTTCATCTACACGCCGCCGGTCACGGTCACCGCGCTCACCACCGACTCGTTTACGTACACCATCTCCAGCAACACCGGCGCGACCGGTACGCCGACGCAGGCCACCGGCACCGTCACGCTGAACCTCGCGGGCCGCGTCTGGTATGTGAAGAACAATGTGGCGAACGGCAACGGCCAGTCGCAGTCGCCGTTCAACTCCACGTCGAACTTCACCAACGGCGCGCGCGCCACACCCGACAAGCCGGGCGACATCATCTACATCCACACCGGCGACGGCACGACGCTCAACCACACCAGCGGCATCACGCTGCTGCAGAACGAGCAGCTCATCGGCCAGGGCGTGGCCCTCGTCGTCAACACCGTCACGCTGCAGGCCGCCGGCACCAAGCCTCTGATCACGAACACCACCGTGACCAGCGACGCGGTCACGCTGCACGACGGCAACACGATCAAGGGTCTGACCGTCACCGCCGCCACGCGCGACGGCATCGCCGGGTCGGCGCACGCCGGCCTGACGGTCGACACGGTGACGATCCAGAACAACGTCGCCGCCGGTCTGCACCTCACCACCATGACCGGTACGGTGACGGTCACGAACACGACCTTCACCGGTAACGCCATCGGACTCGACGTCGACAACGGCACGGCGGCGATCACCGTCGACAACACCAACAGCATCACCGCCAACGCGGGACAGCGTTCGGTTCGCATCCAGAACCGTCCGGCCGCCGCGGGCAACATCACCCTCGGCACCGGCATTACCGACAACGGCACCGGCATCCTGGTCAACAACAACCAGTCCGGCACCATCGCCTTCTCCGGTACGCAGACGCTGGCCACGACCACCAACACTGCGGTCGCGCTGACGACGAACACGGGCGCCACCGTCAACTTCACCGGCACGCTCGGCATCACCACCACCACCGGCACCGGCTTCACGGCGACCGGCGGTGGCACGGTCGGCGTCAGCGGCACGGCGAACATCACCACCGGCGCAGCGGCGGCAGGCCTGAACCTCAACGCCGTCACCTCGAGCGGCGTCACGTTCAACAGCGTGACCACCACCGGCGCGACGACCGGCGTGTCGCTGACGTCGCTCGGCAACGGCAACGTGACGATCAACGGCGGCAACGTCAACGGCGGCACGACCGGCTACGCGCTGTCGACCCTCGGTACGTCGAACATCACCCTGAATAACCTGACCATCGGCGGTGTCACGCCGCCGACGACCGCGATCAGCGGCACGAACTTCGGCACGCTGACGATCAGCGGCACGGTCAACGTGAGCGGCGTATCGGCTCTCAATCTCAACACCGGCATCGTGAGCGGCACGTTCAACAACGTGACCTCGAGCGGCGGCACGAACGGCGCGTCACTGACCTCGGTCAGCGGTACGTGGGGTGCAACCGCAGGAACGCTCACCGGCGCGACCGGCCCGACGTTCCTCGTCAGCGGCGCGGCCGCGGCAGGCAGCGCGATCACCTGGGGCGGCGCGATCTCGCAGGCCAACGGCGCGCTGGCCGTGTCGATCTCGGGTCACAACCGCACCGTCACCTTCAACGGCAACGTGACGCCGAGCGGTACCAGCACCGGCATCAGCCTGGCGGGGAACACCGGTACGTACGCCTTCAACGGCACGAACGCGGTCACCGGCACCGGCGGCGGCATCTCGATCAACACCCAGACCGGCGGCAGCGTGACGTTCAGCGCCAACACGAGCATCAGCACCACGGCCACGCCGTCGTTCAACGTCACCAGCTCGTCGGCGAGCATCACGTACGGCGGCACGATCTCGCAGGTCACCGCGGGGAACAAGGTGCTGAACATCGGTACCTACAGCACCGGCACGCTGACCATGAACGGCACGGCGCTCACCGGCTCGGTGGCCGCACCGGGCGGCGTCTTCTCCACGTTGAACGACATCACCGGCACGGTCGTGATCAACAACCTCAGCCTGACGGCGAACAACAACACGTTCGTCGGCACGCTGCTCGCCATCAGCGGCACGAACACCGGCGGCTCGATCACGTTTAACCACCTCGTGCTGCAGGCCAACGGCAACAATCACACCGGCAAGGGTCTGACCATGGCCACCGGCGGCACGCTCACCATCACCGCCACCGGCGGCGCCAGCAGCATCGACGTCGGCAGCACCGCGCTCGATCTCAACACGGTCGCTCTCGGCGCGTCCGCCATCGGTACCCTCAACTCGCTGGGCGTGGTCACCGCGAACGGCGTTCTCCTCACCAGCGTCACCGGCGGCCCGTTGACCATCGGCGGCGGCGCGATTACCGGCAACACCGCAAGCGCCTTCAAGATCCTCAACGGCAGCCCCAGCGTCAGCTACGCCGGCACCATCACCCAGAACACCGCCGGGAACCGGGCGGTCGACATCACCGGCGTCACCGGCGGCACGATCACGCTGTCGGGCGCCATCGGCAGCAACGGCGGAACCGGCGTCTTCATCACCGATGCCGGCGCGACGATCAACATCTCCGGCAACATGACCCTCACCACCGGCACGGCCAACGCCTTCACCGCGACCGGCAGCGGCGTGGTCAACATCACCGGCGCCACGAACAACATCACCACCACCAGCGGCACCGGCATCCTCTGGAACGGCGTGACCGGCACGTCGACGGAGACGTTCAACAACGTCACCTCCACGACCGGCCCCGCGGTGTCGCTCACCAGCACCGGCGCCACCATCTTCACGTTCAACGACGTGACCTCGGGTTCCGGCGGGGCCTTCTCCGCCACCACCGGCACCGGCACGTTCACCTTCCACGCCATCAACGCCACCGGCGCGGCCAACGGCGTCAACGTGAACGGCAGCTTCACCGGCTTCACGGTCAACGGCACCGGCACGACCGCGGCCTCCGGCGGTACGATCCAGACTTGCACCGCCAACGGCATCAAGATCATCGGCACCAACAACATCACGCTGAAGAACATGGTCCTGACGGGCAACGGCACGGCCCAGACGGTGGCCGGCTCGAACGCGAACTGCGGCGGCAATCTCGTCGGCAGCAACAACCTGCAGTGCGTGGCCAACCTCTATCTGCAGACGAACACCAACGTCACCGTCGACCGGACGAGCATCACCAACTCCGGCCAGATGGGCATCAACGGCAACGACGTCACGAACTTCAACCTCACGCTCTCCACGGTGACCGGCAACGGCGGCACCGAGTCGGACGAGGACGGCATCCTGTTCCAGAATCTCAAGGGCACGTCGTCGGTCGTCGACACCACGGTGCAGAACAACGCCGCGAAGCAGATCTACATCGAGAACGGCAACGGCACGACGCTGACGTTCGACCTGAAGAAGCAGACGCTCGGCACGATGAACGTCGGCTACACCACGTCGCAGGTCGCGCTGCCGTCGTCGCAGGGCCTGTTCTTCAGCGGCCACGGTTCGGCGGTGATGACGCTGCGTGTGGACGGCGTGACGATCGCGAACAACTTCGGCGACGGCATCGCGTCGAATGTCCTGAACACAAGCTCGCTCAACGGCTTCATCCAGAACTGCACGTTGTCGTCGAACAACTCCGGCATCAACCTGCAAAATCAGAATACGGGGACGATCGGGACGAACAACGCAACTCCATTCGTCATTCAGAACAACACGAACACCGCCAACGGGCTTCAGGGCATCAATATCGGCACCGCCAGCGCGGCGACAGGCGGGGTTTGGGTGAAGATCGATACGAATACGATCGGTGGAGCTACCGCCGGATCGGCGTGCAAACTTTCTGTGATCACGAACTGCGACGGCATCGATCTGCGACGGTTCGGGCCGAACTCGTACAACGTGACACTGAACAACAACACCATCAAACAGTTCGGCGGCGCGGGCATCTCGCTCTCGCTCGATTCGACCGGCTCGATGGCCGTCAAGATCACGAACAACCAGATCAACAACGTGTACGACGACGGCTCCGCCACCTACGGCAACGCCATCCTCTCGAACATCGCTCCGGCGACCGGCGGCTCGGCATGCCTCGACATCAGCGGCAACACCATCGACGGCGGCCGTCCGGTCTTCGGCTGGGATCCGAACGGCAGCGGCGCGGCGATCTACACGCGTGCCCGCAACGGGGCCACGGTCACCATCCCGGGTTACGCCGGCGGTGACAACGCGACGAACGTGCAGAACTACATCGCCGGCGCGAACACCATGACCGCGCCCGCGGCAGGCCAGAAAGTGCTCGCCGATACCGCAACCGGCACGTTCGCCAACGGGGCCGGCGCGTGCTCAACTCCATGATTTGGTCTCGACATGAAGGGAAAAGGAGTTCATCCTATATAGACATCGTCCTTGGGGCAGGCCCCGCAACAAAATAATTCGAGAGAGAAAGAAGGAGGTACGGGCATGTCTACGCCGTTTATGGCCGAGATACGCATCATGAGTTTCAACTTCGCCCCGCAGGGTTGGGCGCAGTGCAACGGTCAGTTCCTGCCGATCAATCAGAACCAGGCGCTCTTCTCACTCCTGGGGACGACCTACGGGGGCAATGGTCAGACGACTTTCGCGTTGCCTGATTGCCGCGGCCGGGTTCCGATCTTCACCGGCTCCGAATTCAGCACGCTCGGTCAGGCTGGGGGCCAGGAATTTCACACCGTGACTCAGAGTGAGATGCCGGCGCACAACCACTTCGCCAATGCCACGACGCTGACCGGCAACAATGCGTTCATCCAGGTCACCGCGCCAACCCCGTCGAACAACATCGCCGCGGGCAGCGGCACGTCGATCTATGGGCCTGCGAACAATCTCACCACGCTCGAGCCCAGCTCCATCTCGAGCATCGGCGGCAGCCAGCCGCACGAGAATCGGCAGCCCTTCCTTGTCCTCAACTTCTGCATCGCGCTGCAGGGCATCTTCCCGAGCAGGAATTAGGAGGAACGCATGAGCTCACCATATGTTGGCGAAATTCGTATGTTCGGCGGCAGCTTCGCACCGGCCGGTTGGGCGATGTGCGCGGGGCAGCTGATGCCCATCTCGCAGAACGACACTCTCTTCACCCTGATCGGCACCACCTATGGCGGCGACGGTCAGGAGACGTTCGGCATCCCGAACCTTTGCGGCCGCGCACCGGTACACCAGGGGCAGGGGCCGGGGATCAGCCAGAGCTACCAGATCGGCGAAGCCGCCGGCGTCGAAAGCGTGACCCTGACCACCCAGCAGATCCCGAATCACAATCACGCGTTGCTCGTCAGTCAGGACCTCGGCACCAGCGGCGATCCCACGAACAAGGTGTTCGCGCAGTCGACGGCGATGCTTCTGTACACGCAGGACAGCGCCTCGAAGTTCTTCACCAACACGATGCTGCAGCCGGTCGGCGGGAATCAGCCGCATGAAAACATGCAGCCCTACCTCGTCGTCACCTTCATCATCTCGCTGTTCGGCATTTTCCCGCATCAATAAGAAGGAGGAAACCAGCCATGTCATCACCATTCGTCGCTGAAATCCGCATATTTGCCGGGAACTTCGCGCCGACCGGCTGGGCCCTCTGCGCGGGCCAGCTGCTGCCGATTTCCCAGAACACCGCTCTCTTCTCGCTGCTCGGCACCTTCTACGGTGGCGACGGCAAATCGACGTTCGCCCTTCCCAATATGCAGGACAGCGTGCCGCTCAACCAGGGACAGAGCTCCACCGGAAGCGAGTACTTCCTCGGCCAGCAGTCGGGCACCTCGAACGTCACGCTGATTCAGACCGAGATCCCGGTTCACACCCACACCGCCGGCGGCAGCTTCAACGTCGGCGATCTGCCGGTCGGCGCGCCGGACCGCGTGCTCACTCACACCCAGCCCGGTCAGCCGTATCAGACCACCGTGAATTCGCAGGTCGTGCAGTTCAATCCGCAGATGACCAGCATCGCCGGCAGCAGCTTCCCGCACAACAACATGATGCCGTTCCTCGCCCTGACGTTCATCATCGCGCTGCAGGGCATCTTCCCGCCGCGTAGTTGAGTAGTCCCCGCACCTGAAATGGCGGCGGCACTGACCCGCAAGGTCATTGCCGCCGCCGGACCGGTGCGTTAGAATTTCGTGCCTGGTCCCCAACAGCCCCGCTAGTAAGACCCGGATGCGCGTCGATCCCGCTCACGCGCGCCGGTGTTCGAGAGAGGAGAGCACCGATGTCCAAGAATGACGGCGGCAGCAATTCGCGTTTTGTAATCGGCCGGCGCGATTTCCTTGTATTGAGCTCCACTGCCGCACTTGGTGTGGCCGCCTCGGGGCTCGGCTCCGAAATGGTACGCATGACCGGCGCCGCCCGGCCGTTCGCACTCGGCTTCACCGAGGACGTACTGACCCCTTCATCGCAGGGAACCTATCGCCTGGTCGCCGCTGAGTCGCTGCGTACCGCGCATCGCGACTTCAAGCACGGACTGGCCAAGGTCATGGTCCATGGATTCTGGAGCGAAGAGGCGAAGCCGAACAGCGTCGCGCTCGCGGCGTACTTCGACGACAACGGGACGGACGTTCCGTTCCTGGCGTGGGCTCTTTCGAAACAGGGTGGCGCCGCGCGATCCACGTTCCGCGTTCCGGCCCGTGCCGACGGCTCGCTCGCTCTCGGCTTCGAATCGCGCCGTCCGCTCGATCACAAGCTCGCCGAAGTCCGCGATCGTCTCGGCATCGCGAAGAGCGACGCGCTGATCGACGCGGCCGCCAACGCCGACTCCAGCAATCGCTGCGCGGTCAAACTGCGCCGCGGCACGTACGTGGTCGCCTTCGACGCCAAGCCGTCGTGGCGCTCGTTGCAGCTCACCGCCGGCGACAAATCGCCGCTGACCATCGCCGGAATCACACCCGCTCCGTTCGACTATCTCCTCCTCTCCATTGAACACGCCTGATTTCTTCCGCCGGCCGCGGCTTTTCGCCGCGGCCGCGCTTCTCCTGGCCGCCCCACTCCTCCAGGCCCGCGTCCTGTTCGTCAATAGCACTGCGCAGCCCAACGGCGACGGTTCCAGCGGCGCGCCTCTGTCGTCGCTGGCGTCCGCGCAGGCGGCGGCGCAGCCGGGAGACGTCATCACCCTCGCCGCGTCGGCCACGCCGTACCGCGGCAGCATCGTGCTGAAAGAAGGGGAGTCGCTCGTCGCCGCCGAGGGCGCGACGGCTGCGCCGGTCATCATCTCCGAACGGGAAGCGGCGATCACGATGGCCAACAACACCACCGTCACCGGGGTGGAGGTCCGCGACTCACCGGGCCACGCGATCGACGTCAACGGGGCGGAGAATGTCACCATCTCCAGCGTGAAGCTGATCAACGACGCCGGGCGCAACGGCGTCAGCGCCGCGACATGCGGCAACGACGTCCGCGGCAATTCGATCGCCTACTGCAACGCCGCGCTCTTCGTGCAGAATGCGAAGAACGTGTCGCTGGCGAATGTTCTCATCGATGGAAGCGCGCAGCTCGGCATCGCCGCCGAGAACGTGACCGGTCTGCGCATGACCGACGTCGAAGTGCGGAACGCCGGCAATGAAGGAAATGAGAGCGGCGTCGTTCTTCGCAATCCGGGCGGCGACGTCACGCTCACCGGCTGCCGCTTCCATGACAGCGCCGGGCGCGAGCTCCACATCGAGAACACGAAATCCGACGCGCACGTGCGCATCGACCACTGCACGTTCACGCATGGAGAGAAAGTGCTGTTCCCGGCGTTGCTCGCCGGCGCGTCGGGCTCGGCGTCGCTGACGATCGACGTCGCCGGCAGCACATTCAGCGGTGCCGCGAGCGACGGCATTCATGCGACGGCAGCCGGAAACGGGAAACTGACGCTGAACGTCGGCACGTCGACCTTCGACCGCGATGCCGTCGGCGTCCTCGCCGGCGCGTCGAGCGGCGCGACGCTCGACGTTTCGATCACCGGCACGAAGTTTCTCCGCAGCTCGCTCAGCGCGATCAACATCGCGTCGACCGGCGGCGGCACCGTCAGCGCCCGCGTCGCGGACAACGACGTCGCCGGCGCCGCGGCGGGAAGCGCCGATTGCGGAGGCTGCAACGGCATCGTCATCATGAGCACCATGACGGGCCGCATGACCGCGACGATCGACAGCAATACGATCCACCACGTCGAAGGCAGCGCCGTGCGCGTGGTCGCCGGCGACAACAGCGACATGCGCATCGCCGTCACCGGCAACACCATCCGCGAGCCGCTCGGCGCCGCCGACACGGACGCCATTCACGTGCAGGCCGGGACGCTGAAGAAAGATACGGCCACGGTTTGCGCCGACGTCCGGGCCAACGTCATCAGCGGGACCTGGTCGCCATCGCTGCCGCCGATCACGATCTGGAACCGTTTCCCCGGCACGACCGTGAAGCTGCCCGGCTTCGCCGCCGACGGGAAAGCCGCCCCCGCGGTCGCAGCCTTCATCGCCCGCAACAATCGCGGCGTCAAAGCCGAGGCCAGGCTCACCACCGATCCCGCCGGAAACGCGTTTGCCGGCGGCGAGCGCTGCGTCAAGCCCTGAACGAAGCGATACGACCATGTCCGACTCGATCACATTCCGTCCCGTCACCAAAGACGATGAAAGGTTCCTGTTTCACGTCTACGCGTCCACGCGCGCGGACGAGATGACGCAGGTGCCCTGGACCGACGAGCAGAAGCTCGAGTTCCTGGCCATGCAGTTCCGCGCGCAGTCCGATCACTACGCTCTCGTGTTCGAGAACGCCGCATTTCTCATCATCGTGCGCCTCGGCGTCGACATCGGACGGCTCTACATCGATCGCCAGCCGGACGAGATCCATCTCATCGACATCGCCCTGCTGCCCGAGTATCGCCGCGGCGGCCTCGGCACGAAGTTGCTGAACGACGTGCTGGAGGAGGGGAGGACGTCGAACCGGAAAGTGACGATCTACGTCGAGCACTTCAATCCGGCGCGCCACCTCTACGACCGTCTCGGCTTCCGGCACGTCGATACCAACGGCGTTTATCACCTGATGGAATGGCGCGCGGACCAGCCCGCGGCCACGCCGTCGAATTGAGGTCAAAAGACATGTCTGCCACCGTCGACATCCTCGCCACACTCACCCACGATCAGGCGCAACAGTACGTGGGGACGGTTTTCCATCTCATCCATGAAGGCGCTCCGGTGCTCGAGCTCAAGCTGCACGACGTCGCCGTGCTCCTGGGCAACCGTCAGCGCTCGTCGCGCCAGAAGCGCGATCCGTTCGCGCTGTACTTCACCGCCCCCCCTCCTCTCCTGGCGCAGGGGATCTACAAACTGGCCGGCGAGCCGGTCACGTTCGAGACCCTTTTCATCGTGCCGCTCAGCCGGAACGAAGACGGCACGTACGAGTACGAAGCAGTCTTCACCTGATCGCGCTACGATTCGGCGCATGACCGCCGTCGATCAATCGCGCCGCACGCCGCCCTCGCCGGACATCAACTCCGACCTCGGATTCGGCTCCGTCGTCTCGCGCGACGTGCGCCGGCGGCTGCTCAATCGCGACGGCACCTTCAACGTCCGCCGCGAGGGCCTGCCGCTCTTCGCCTCGCTCTCCGCGTACCACTACCTGCTCAACATTTCGTGGACGAAGTTCCTGGCCTATGTCGGCGCGAGCTACGTCGCCTGCAACACGATCTTCGCCGTCGCCTATCTCCTCTGCGGACCCGAGGCGCTCTTCGGCATGAACCCGCTCGACCACATGGCCGGACGCTTCGCCACCGCCTTCTTCTTCAGCGTGCACACGCTGGCGACGATCGGCTACGGCTCCATTCACCCCCAGAACCTCGGCTCGAACATCGTGGTGACGGTGGAGGCACTGGCCGGCCTGATCGGATTCTCCTTCGTCGCCGGTATCGTCTTCGCCCGCTTCGCCCGGCCGGTGGCGCGGATCCTGTTCAGCCGCAGCGCCATCATCGCGCCGTACAAGGACATCACCGCGTTCATGTTCCGCATCGTGAATCAGAAGTCGAGCGAGATCGTGGAACTGCGCGCGAAGCTGATGCTCGCCCGCCGCAAGCGGGAGAGCCCGAACGGCGAGCGGGAGTTCATCGCGCTGAACCTCGAGCGCGAGCGCGTGTCGTTCTTCCCATTGTCGTGGACCATCGTCCACCCCATCGATCGGGAGAGTCCGCTGTTCGGGATGGGCGAGGAGGATCTGCGCGACTGCGAGACCGAGTTCCTCATCCTCCTCAACGGCTTCGACGAGACCTTCTCCCAGAACGTGCACACCCGCTCGTCCTATCGCGGCGACGAAGTGGTCTGGGGGGCGAAATTCAAGAGCATGTTCAATCCCGCGCGTGAAGACGGCACGTTGAGCGTCGACGTGCAGAAACTGCACGAAATCGAGCAAATTGCGTTGACGTGACGTTCATCACACCCGCGTGTAAACGCCGGCGCACACTGGATAGTCAAAGCCCCGGAGGACTCGCATGCGCCGCCTGTTGCTTCTCGTCGCGCCGCTCCTGCTGTTGAACGCCGACATGCCGGCCCACATCTGCCGGATCCCTCTCAACCTCGTGTCGCCGCGGGATGAGCAGAAGGCGCTCTACCACTCCCTCTCGGCGACGGCGGAGGCGGTGGCGCCGAGTGGACGCCGCCGGCCGGCCGCTCCTCCCGCCGTTGCGCCCGTCTCGCCGCTGCCGATGGTCAACTTCATCGACACCGACGTCTTCGGGAAGATGACCGCGGCCGGAATTACGCCGACCACGCTTTCCGGGGATGAGGAATTCCTCCGCCGGGTCATGCTCGATCTCACCGGCCAGATCCCCGACTCCGCCACCGTCACCGCCTTCGTCGCCGACACCGCGGCCGACAAGCGGACGAAGAAGATCGACGAGCTGCTGGCGTCCGACGCCTTCGCCGACCGCTGGACGCTCTGGTTCGGCGACCTCGTGCAGAACGTGCAGGTGGCCACCAACTCGCGCGAGTACTACGTCGGCCGCAACGTCTACTACACCTGGATGAAGCAGGCGTTCAAGACGAACGAGCCATACGACCAGATGGTGCGCGAGGCGATCGCCGGCAAGGGCGACAGCTTCGCCCTCGGTACGCCGAACTACTACGTCCGCCAGCTCCAGCCGAACGGTCCGCTGCAGGACACCTTCGACAATCTCGCCACGCACTCCGGCGAGCGCTTCCTCGGCATGCCGCTGCTCTGCATCTCCTGCCACAACGGCTTCGCCCATCTGGAGCAGGTGAACAGCTACCTCGGCGGAAAGAAGCGCACCGATCTCTGGGCCATGTCGGCCTTCTTCGCCCACACCCGCGCGCAGCCGCAGTCGGGCGATCCGAACAATCCCAACATCCGCAAGTTCATGGTCGACGACACCGCGCCGAACGGCACCTATCAGCTCAACACCGTCTCCGGCAACAAGACGCCGCGCTGCACCGTCGACGCGAACGGGAAATGCAGCGGCGCGACGACCAGCGCCAGCCCCGCCTTCATCCTCACCGGCGAGACGCCGCGTCCCGGCGAGCCTCTGCGCGACGCCTACGGCCGGATGCTCACCGCGCACGAGCAGTTCGCCCGCGCCACCGTGAACTACATCTGGAAAGAGATGTTCGGCCTGGCCATCATCGAGCCGACGAACAACATCGACCTCAACGCCCTCGACACGCAGGCCACGAACCCGAAGCTGCTCGAGGACCTGAAGCAGTCGTTCATCACCGGCAAGTACGACTTCCGCGCGCTGTTGCGCAGCATCGCCGTCTCCAGCGCCTATCAGCTCTCGTCGCGCTACACGCCCGGCACCTGGAACGAGGCGTGGACGCCGTACTACGCGCGCCACTACCCGCACCGCCTCGGTGCGGAGATGCTGCTCGACGCCGTCGCCAAGTCGACCAACGTCCTGCCGTCGATGAACGTGAACGGCATCGGCACGGTGAACCGGGCGATGCTCCTGCCCGACACGACGGAGCAGTCGCGCAATGCGTTCGGCCGTTTCCTGGATGAATTCGGACGCGGCAACCGCGACGACGTCATGCGCACGAACGACAGCTCGATCGCCCAGTCGCTGTCGCTGATGAACGACACGATCATCACCACGCGGGTGAAGCGGACGACGAACAACTCGACCGTCAACAAGGTCCTGGCCACGACCACCGATCCCGGCTCCATCGTCGACCAGCTCTACCTCGCCACGCTGTCGCGCAAGCCGGCGGCGGCGGAACGTGCGAGCGCCGTCGCGTATCTTCAGGGCGGAAACCTGCAGCAGCGAACCGAGGATCTTCAGTTCGCGCTCATCAACAGTCTCGAGTTTTTGTTTGATTGAGGCATGTATGAAGAACGACAAACAGAAATGCGACTGTGAACGCGGCACCGGCCTGGCCCTCGGACCCGGATTCTCCCGCCGCCGCTTCATGCAGATCGGCGCCACCGGCCTCGTCGCCTCCTGGTTCGCCGACGTCGTCGATCCGAAGCTCCTCTTCGCCCGTACCATCGCCCCGAACGTCGCGCTCCGCAGCACCGCGAAGAGCTGCATCTTCATCTTCCTTCCCGGCGCGCCGAGCCAGATCGACATGTGGGACCTGAAGGAAGGCTCCTGGACTCCCGCCGATTTCGCGCCGACCTCCTTCCTCGGCGGCAACATCCGGTTTCCGCAGGGACTCCTCCCCGGAATCGCGACGCACCTCGATCAGCTGGCCATCATCCGCAGCGGGCTGGCGTGGGCCGCGGTGCACACGCTGGGGCAGGCGTGGGTGCAGATCGCGCGCAACCCGAGCGGCGCCACCGGCTCCATCGCGCCGCACATCGGCGCCGTCGTCTCGCTCGAGACGCAGGCGAAGCGGACGCCCGCGGACGTCCTGCCCGGCTTCATCGCCCTGAACTCCGGCACGATCCCGGGCTCCGGTTACCTCTCCGCGAAGTACGCGCCGTTCGGCGTCATCACCGCGTCGACCGGACTGCCGGCCATCTCCCATCCCGACGGGGCGGCGCGCTTCACCGATCGCTGGTCGCTGATGCACACGCTCGATCAGAACCGCGCCAGCGGCGCGCTCGGCAAGGCGTCGCTCGACATGAACGACTTCTACGATCAATCGAAGGCGTTGATGGACGCGCCAGGCATCAACAATCTCTTCAGCTTCACCACGGCCGAACATGCGACGTACGGCAACTCGTCGTTCGGCGACTCGCTCATCGTGGCGCGCAATCTGGTGAACGCGCGCAAGGGCACGCGCTTCGTGCAGGCCACGCTCAACGGCTGGGATCATCACAGCGACATCTACGACAAGACCGCCGCGCAGTCGCTCTACTCGCAATGCGCGGTGTTCGATCCGGCGTTCAGCGCGCTGCTCACCGACCTCAAGTCGATGCCGGGAGTCGATGCCGGCAAGACGCTGCTCGATGAGACGCTCGTCGTCCTCGTCGCGGAGTTCGGACGCACGGTCGGCGTGCTGAACAACCAGGGAGGCCGCGATCACTACCTCCGCATGTCGTACGTCTTCGCCGGCGGCGGAATCCGCGGCGGACGCGTGCTCGGCGCGACAAACGCCGCCGGCGATCAGGTCGCCGAATACGGCTGGAGCGGCAACCGCGACGTCCGCCCCGAGGATGTCACGTCGACGATCTACTCCGCCCTCGGCATCGACTACACGACCGTCCGCCACGACGACCCGCTCAATCGCGGATTCGAATACGTGCCGTTCGCGAAGGATGGCGCGTATGGGGCGATCGAGGACCTCTGGTAATTGGGTTGCGCGGTTGTGCGGTTACGGGGTTGCGCGGCGAAACCGCGTAACCGCGAAACCGCGTAACCTACCCACGTGTCGACCGCCTCCTTCCTCATCGCACTCATCGCGATCATCGTCGTCGCCAAGGCGTTCGGCGAGATCGCGGAGAGGCTCGGGCAGCCGGCGGTGCTGGGGGAGTTGATCGGGGGAGCGATCGTCGGCGTCTCCGGACTCGGGCTGGTCGATCCTCACGACCCGACCATTCATCTTCTCGCGCAGCTCGGCGTCATCTTCCTGCTCTTCCTCATCGGGCTGGAGACCGATCTCAAACGTCTGATGTCCGTCGGCGGCTCGGCGACGGCGGTGGCGATCGTCGGCGTGCTGCTGCCGCTCGGCGCAGGCTATGCGGTCGGCGTATGGCTCGGCTTCGGCACGATCGTCTCGATCTTCCTCGGCGCGTCGCTCACCGCGACCTCCGTCGGCATCACCGCGCGCGTCCTCTCCGACCTCGGCCACCTGCGCGATCCCGAATCGCAGGTGATCCTCGGCGCGGCGGTCGTCGACGACATCATCGGCCTGGTGCTGCTGACCATCGTCGGCACGCTGGCGGAAGGGGAGAGGCTGTCGTTCTTCTCCGTCGGACGAACCGTCGCCGTCGCGTTCGGCTTCGTGGTGCTGGCCATCGTGATCGGCTCGTGGCTCGCACCCTGGCTGATCAAGGCGCTGGAGCGGCTGCGGATCGCGCGCGGACTGCTCTTCGCCTCGATCGTCGCGGCGTTCGGCCTGGCCTACATCGCGGAGCGTGTCGGCTCGGCGATGATCATCGGCTCGTTCGCCGCCGGCCTCGTGCTGGCGCGAACGCGACTCGGAAAGCGGATCGAGAACGAGGTGCACGAGATCGCGCAGTTCTTCATCCCCATCTTCTTCGTCTCCGTTGGCGCGGCGTTCGACGTCCGCAGGATGAACGGGCGCGTCCTGCTGATCGGAGGCGCACTGACGCTGGTCGGGATGCTGGGAAAAGTCGTAGCCGGGTTCGTGGCGAAGCGTGGGTTGCGGCGGCTGGTCATCGGCGTCGGGATGATCCCGCGCGGCGAGGTCGGCTTGATCTTCGCGCAGATCGGTCTCAGCTCGCGTCTGCTCGACGCCGGCCTCTACAACGCCGTGGCATTGATGGTCATGCTGACGACGTTCGCCGCGCCGATGCTGCTGCGGCGGATGCTGGTCCCCGCCGCCGCGGACGAGTTCCACGGCACCTCGGACTACCTGATGGACGCGCCGCTCGACGACGGGACCGTCGTCTTGCCGGCCGACGAGCGGCGCGCATCGGTCACATCACCTGGCGACGGGCATCCTGATACGCCGGATCATCCACGATCCCGGTCGGATTCCCCATCTGCGTGATGCGGTTCCGGATGTCGTTGATCCGGTCCTGCGTCAGCGGATGATCGAGGAAGAACTTGTCCACCGCGCCCGGCCGTCCCTGCTCCATGCTGAGCAGCTTCTGGAACATGTCGAGCATGCCGTGCGGGTCGTAGCCGGCGGCGGTCATGAACTGCAGACCGAGGTCGTCCGCCTCTTTTTCGTCCGCCCGGCTGAATCGCGCCATCGCGCCGCCGGCGATGATGTTGGCCAGGATGGTCTGGATCGCTCCCGGGTTCTGCCCGAGGAGGATCGAGCCGATCGTGCCGATGGCCTGCTGCTGTTCCACCTGCTTGATCACGTGACGCGCCACGACGTGGCTGATCTCGTGCGCCAGCACGCCGGCCAGCATGTTTGCGTGGTCGGCCTGGGCGATCAGCCCCGTGTTGACGTAGACGTGCCCGCCGGGGATGGAGAAAGCGTTCACGCTCGGGTCGTCGACGATATGGAACGTGAACGGCCGGTTCGCCAGCGGCGTGGCGGCGTGGATCCGTTCGCCGACGCGCGTGACGTAAGCCTCGGCGGCGGAGTTGTGAACCAGCTTGACCTGGCTCTCCACCTGCGCCGCCATCTGGTTGCCGAGTTGCCACTCTTCGTCGAGTGAGACGCTCTGGCCCGTGCCGATTCCGGCGATCGAGCCGCCGCTTCCGCAGCCGGCGGAGAACATCCCGATGAATGCGATGAGAAAGAAGAGAGGAGTCTTTTTGCGCATGACGCAACGCGAAAGTGCAAGTAGGTTGCCCGTTACCGGTTGCCGGTTGCCAGGTAACCGGCAACCGGCAACCGGTAACCTTTTCTGCAATTTATCTGGCATATAACCCGTTCAGTGACCGAATGTCTTTCAACACACTGGGGCTCACTGCCCAAACACTTCGTGCGGTCGCGGAGGCCGGCTATGAAACGCCGACGCCCATCCAGACCGCTGCCATCCCGCACATCCTGAACGGCCGAGACCTCATCGGAATCGCTCAGACCGGCACTGGAAAGACGGCCGCTTTCGTCCTTCCCATTCTCGAAAAACTCGCCCGCGGCACGCACGTCGCCGGACGCCGCGCGCCGCGCGCCCTGATCCTCGCTCCCACCCGCGAGCTCGCCGCGCAGATCGATGAAGCGGTCGGCGTCTTCTCGCGTCATCTGCCGATCCGCCGCGCCATCATCTTCGGCGGCGTCGGCGAGCAGCCGCAGATCGAAGCGCTGCGCCGCGGCGCCGACATCGTCGTCGCCACTCCCGGCCGTCTGCTCGACCTGATGTCGGCCGGCCATGTCGATCTCCGCGACATCATCTACACCGTGCTCGACGAAGCCGACCGCATGCTCGACATGGGCTTCCTTCCGCAGATTCGCCGCGTCGTGCGCGCGCTGCCGCACAAACGGCAGACACTGCTCTTCTCCGCGACGCTGTCGAAGGAGATCGAGCAGATCACGGCCGAGTTTCAGCGCGATCCGTCGACGGTCGAGATCGGCCGCCGCGCCAATCCCGCCGAAGGCGTGACGCAGTTCCTCTATCCGGTGACCAAGTCGCGCAAGATCGACCTCCTGGTCGAGCTCCTGTCGCAGGAGCACCTGGAGTCGGTGCTCGTCTTCTCGCGCACCAAGCACGGCGCCGACAAGATCGCGCGCAAGCTGCAGGCGCAGGGCATCATCGCCGCGACGCTGCACTCCAACCGTTCGCAGAGCCAGCGCACCTCCGCGCTGAACGCGTTCAAGGGTGGACGGGCCCGCGTGCTCGTGGCCACCGACATCGCCGCGCGCGGCATCGACGTCGAAGGGATCTCGCACGTGATCAACTTCGACTTCCCGATGCACGCCGAGGATTACGTGCACCGCATCGGCCGTACGGGCCGGGCGCAGGCCATCGGCGACGCCATCAGCTTCGTGACCCCCGACGACGAATCATCGGTCAAGGCGCTGGAGAAAATGATGCGCAAGACCATCGAGCGCCGGACGCTCAAGCACTTCGATTACTCGGAGCGGGCCGCTCCATCGCGACCGGCGGTCGCCGCTCCCGCCCGGAAGCACCGCCCCGCCGCGCCTGCCGCACGACCGGCCGCGAGTCCCACGCGTCGTCGCGCCGCAAGGTAACCGCCCCCGTCATCCCGAGCGGAGTCGAGGGACCCGGGCGGGCGGGAGGCGCGCTGATCGTGCCGCCCTCCCGCCCGGGTCCCTCGACTGACGCTCGGGATGACGAAGCGGGGTGCGCGTGTTCCAACAGGAACATGATCCGACGCCTCGTCGTGATCCTCCTCATCCTCTTCACCCTCCCGCTCGCGGCGAAGAATCGCCTCGGGGCGGAGAAGAGCCCCTATCTCATCGAGCACGCGTCGAATCTCGTCGACTGGTCGCCGTGGGGCGCGGAGGCGTTCGCCCGGGCGAAGAAGGAAGACAAGCCGATCTTCCTCTCCATCGGCTACGCCAGCTGCCACTGGTGTCATGTCATGAGCCGCGAGTCATTCGATGACCCGGAGATCGCGAAGCTCATCAACGCCTACTTCGTCCCGGTGCTCGTCGATCGTCAGGAACATCCCGACGTCGACGCCACGTACCTCTCGTTCGTGCAGGCCACCACCGGCAGCGCCGGCTGGCCGGCGAACCTGATCCTTTCCTCCGATCTGCAGCCCCTGATCGGCGCGTCGTACATGAAGCCCGAGGCGCTCAAGCGCCTGCTCGTCATCGTGTCGAATCGCTGGGCGAAGGAGCGCAAGGCGTTCCTGTCGTCGGCCTCGATGATCGCCGGCATGATCGACCAGCCGTCGCCGGCCAGCGTCACGGCGAAGGAAACCATCGCCCGCGCCATCGACGAGCTGCAGCAGTCGTTCGACAGCGAGCATGGCGGCTTCAGCTCCGATGGACCGAAGTTCCCCCACCCGTCGACGATCGACTTCCTTCTCCGCAGCGACAACGTCGTGGCGAAAGACATGGCGTTCAAGACGCTGCGCAAGATGGCCGACGCGCAGATCCACGATCAGATCGGCGGCGGCTTTCATCGTTACGCCACCGACGCCGCCTGGCGCGCACCGCACTTCGAAAAGATGCTCTCCGATCAGGCGCTGCTGGCGATCGACTACCTCGAGGCGTGGCAGCTGACGCGCGATCCGCAGTTCGAATCGGTGGCCCGCGACACGCTCGACTACATCCTCGAGCTCCGCACGCCGGGCGGCGGCTTCGGTACCGGGCAGGACGCCGACAGCCTCATTCCCGGCAAGACCGGCCCCGAGCTGGTCGAAGGCGCGTTCTACTTCTGGACTCCCGACCAACTCGAGTTCCTCGGCAAGGAGAACGCGACGCTCGCCGCCCGCTACTACGGCATCGACAAGGCGAACAACCTCCCGTTCGTCGCGCATCCGAAGGGCGACATGACGCAGATCCGCGCGCGGATGAAGGAAATCCGCAGCAAGCGTCCCGCGCCGTTCATCGACACGAAGGTCATCGCCGGCTGGAACGGTCTCGCCATCTCCGCCCTCGCGCGCGGCGGCGCCGCGTTCGGCGAGCCGCGCTACGTCAAGGGAGCGGTCGACGCGGCGAAGGTGGTCCGGACGAAGTTGTGGAAGACGAAGCTCTCGCGCGTCGAAGGGATCGACGCACTCTCCGAGGACTACGCGTTCGTCATCGCCGCGATGCTCGATCTCTTCGAAACGACCGGCGACGTCGCGCTCCTCGAATTCGCCGTCACGCTGCAGACGAAGCAGGACGCGCTCTTCTGGAACGAAACGGCGTCGCGTTACGAAAAGGGGGGCGCGATGCCGAAGCAGCTCGCGGCGCTCGCTGCCGAATCGGAATCCGACATCCCCACCGCCAACTCCGTCGCCGCCTCGAACCTTCTTCGCCTCGGCGAGTTCACCGACTCCGCGGCCTGGCGCGATCGCGCCACCACCATCTTCCACGGCTACGGCTCGCGCCTGCTCAACGCGCCGTCCGAGCTGCCGGCGATGGTCGCGGCGATGGCGATGAGCGTCGCCGCGCCGCGGCAGATCGTCATCACCGGAAACCCGACCGCCGACGACACGCGCGCGCTGATGCGCATCGCGCACGAACGCCTCCTGCCGTTCCGCATCATCGTTCCCGCGTACGGCGGCGCGGCGCAGCAACGCCTCGCCGCGTACATGCCGGTGGTCAAGGAGATGAAGCCGATCGACAAGAAGGCGACCGCGTTCGTTTGCGAGCACTACATGTGTAAACTCCCGACTTCCGACCCTGCTCAGCTGATCAAATCGCTGGAGACCCCATGAAAAAACTGCTCGCTCTGGTCACGCTCGCCGCCGCTCCGCTGCTGGCCCAGAATTTCACCGATCCGACGAAAGTCGGCGTCGACGTCACCGTCAACGCCATCGAGAAGCTGGAGAACCAGCGCGACCCGAAGTGCGACGCCACGGCGAACCGTCTCGAGAACTTCATCTACGGCACGCCGCTCTCCGTCGACGCGCGGGAGAAGAAAATCGAGCTGCAGAAGCGGCTGATTCTCGACGTGTGGAAGGACGCGTCGGAGCAGGCGCGGGCGAAAAGCCTGGAGCAGATCCCGGTCGACCTGCTGACGCCGATCATCCAGCGCCACGTCCGCTACTCATTCGATGAGGCGAAGAACGCGCACGTGAAGCTCGGTGACGACTCGGAGCTCGTGCTCGAAGAGCGCGACATTCGCCAGTACGGAACGGTGGCCTATGCGCTGCGCGCGATCCTGGCCACGCAGCAGGACGCGCTGCTCGCGCCGGACGTGAAGCTCGTACCGTTCGCCCCCGAGGCCGTGCAGGCGATGAAGCAGATGGTCGATGTCTTCACCCTCGCCGCGCTGAACCTCAGCGACAAGGCGGCGCGCAAGGCGGGGGAGAAGCAGCTCACCGGCGCCACGCTCGACTCGCAGTGGAAGCGAATCGGAGGGGAGCGGACGTCTCGTCCGCTCATGGAGACCGAGCGGACGGGACGTCCGCTCCCCTCGGAAGCGGGCGCGGTCCTTCGCAAGATCGTCGATCAGAAGCTCGTCTCCTTCGCCACCTACAACAGCAACGCCGATCCGCTGCTCTATTCGAACATCCAGTCGTTCTACGCGCGCATGCCGTGGGCCTCGGACAAAGAGCAGGTCACGCAGATCTCGAAGAACGTCTCGCGCGTGGTGATGGACTTCATCGCCACGGTGCTCGAGCACGCGCAGAAAAAAGCGGCGGCCGAGGGCTCGCCGCTCGTGCGAGAGTCGCACATCAGGCAGGTGTATGCGGAGATGGCGCCGTACGACGTCAACATCTACGAGGACGTCATCTTCTTCTCGCACCTGCCGAAGTCGAAGCAGGTCTACATCGAGGCCTACGACGCCGACTCGCTGCGCGACAGCGGCCTGCACTGGCAATGGATCAGGCAGGTCATCGACAATCCGACCTTCCCGCTGACGCTCGACGTCGATCCGTTCGCCGCGGAGCTGCTGGCCGAAGGCGACGCGCAGCTCGCGGTGCTCACCTTCCGCATGGCCGGACAGATCGCGAAGGAACAGAAGTCGTCGTCGCTGCTGCCGGAGCATGTGCTGCTGGCGCAGAAGCGGATCGCGGAGCGCTTCACGGAGCAGCTGAAGACGCCTGCGCCGAAAGCGGCGGCCGCAAAGATCGCGTCGAGTAAAACCACCACTGCAGAGGGTAGCTTCTTCGCTGACATCAGCGACAAGACCGGCATCGATTTCATGCACCGCTCGTCCGACTGGCTCAGTCGCTTCCAGCGCACGTTCCTCTATTCGCTGAAGGGAACCGACGCCGTGAAGCCGGGTGGCACCGAGCCGGCCGAAGACTTTCCGCCGACATTTTCCGGCAGCGGCATCGCCGCGGAGGACCTCAACGGCGACGGCTTCCCCGACGTCCTGATCGCGGGAGGCCTCGGCAACAAGCTCTACATGAATGTTGATGACGGCAGGGGCGACCGCACGTTCAGGGACGTGACGGCGACCGCCGGCATCAGCTGGATCGGTCCCGACGGCAAGCCGGGCGAGCCGCGCCAGCCGCTGATCGTCGATCTCGACAACGACGGCAGGAAAGACATCGTCATCAGCTACGTCAACGCGCCGCATCGCGTGTATCGCAATAACGGCGATGGGACATTCACCGACGTCACCGCGACCGCGAATCTCGGCGGCGACGGCGTCGTCGGCGGACCGATCGTCGCGTTCGACTTCGATCGCGACGGCCTGCTCGATCTCTACGTCGGCTACTACGGCAACTACGTCCAGGGCGTCGGTCCGAACCTCGCGCGCGTCAACACCAACGCCACGCCGAACAAACTGTTCCGCAACATCGGCGGCTTCGCCTTCAGGGAAGTGCCGAACAGCGGCACCGAGAACACCGGCTGGACGCAGGCCGCAGTCAGCGTCGACTTCGACAACGACGGCTGGCCCGATCTCGTCGTCGGCAATGACTTCGGCATCAACGCCTACTACCGCAACAAGGGCGACGGCACGTTCGAAGACGTCGCGGCGCAGCTCGGCACCGACCTGCCGTCGTCGTCGATGAACGTCGGCACGGCCGATCTGAACAAGGACGGCTATCCCGAGTTCTATATCTCGAACATCGTGGCCATGGTGAAGGACGAAAAGTACGTGATGCCGACGGAGACGACGAAGATGAAGCGGAAGGCGGAGAAGCTGGCGACGATGCGCGTGGTGCAGAACAACCAGCTCTTCGTCTCGTCTCCGCTCAAGGGCTCGCTCCCGAAGTATGCGATCTCGGACGCGGTCATCGATCCGATGGACACGTCGACGGGCTGGGCGTGGGACGCCGACTTCTTCGATTTCGACAACGACGGCGATGACGATCTCTACGTCGTCAACGGCCTGCACGAGTACTTCATCTACAGCGCGCAGTTCAAAGTGCAGACGGCGCAGGGGGAGAAGGAGATGCTCTTCGCCGTGCACGAGAAGGAGCCGAACGTTTTCTACGTGAACGAGAACGGCCGCCTGCAGAACCGCTCCGCGCAGAGCGGCGCCGATTTCTCCGGCAACTCCCGCTCCGCCGCCTACCTCGACTTCGACAACGACGGCGACCTCGACGTCATCATCAACAACTTCGACGCGAAAGCGACGTTCCTCGTCAACAACTCCGAGAAGCTGCGCAACAACTGGATGAAGGTGAAGCTGATCGGCAACCCGGCGAAGCATTCGAACCGCGATGCCATCGGCGCCACGATCGTCGCCACGACGCCGTCCGGCAATCGCATCTGGCGCGAAGTGCAGTCGGCGACCGGCTACCTCTCACAGCACCCGACGCAGCAGCACATCGGCCTCGGGAAAGACGTCGTCGCCGATGTGACGGTCGTGTGGCCCAACGGCGAGCGCAAAACCTACAAGGGGCTAGCCGCGAACCAATTGCATACGATTACGCAGGAATGATCGCCTTACTGCTCGTCACCGCCCTCCGCTTCGGCAACCTGATCGATGGCCAGGGTCACGCCATCAAAGACGCCGTCGTCATCGTCGATGGCGAGAAGATCGTCCGCGTCGGCGGCGAAATCCCGAAGGACGCCGACGTCGTCGATCTCCGCAAGTACACCGCCATCCCCGGCCTCATCGACGCGCACACGCACATGACGTTCTACTGGGATCGCAAGCCGGGCACGCGGCCGTGGTCGCAGCTCGGGACGCTGCATGACGCCGTGACCGTTTACCTGGCGCAGGAGAACGCGCGCAAGACGCTGGAGACTGGCGTCACGACCGTGCGCGACCTCGGGTCGTGGAATTACCTCGACGTCGCCATGCGCGATCTCATCAACCGCGGCGCGATGACCGGGCCCCGGATGTTCGTCGCCGGGTTCGGCCTGCACGTCACCGGCAGCGCGACGAAGCAGGGGAGGCAGCTCGACACGGCGGAAGCGAGCGGCGTGGCCGAGGTCCAGCGCGTGGCGCGCGAACAGATCGCCGGCGGCGCCGACTGGATCAAGATGTACGGCTCGACCGGCAGCGATCAGGACGTCACCGGATTTCAGACCTTCTCGTTCGAGGAGATGAAGGCGGCCGTCGACGTCGCGCATCGCGCGGGGAAGCGGATCGCCATTCACTCGTATGGCCCCGACGGAGCGCGCGACGCCGTTCGCGCCGGCGCCGACTCCGTCGAGCATGCCACCGGTCTGGACGACGCCACGATCGCCGAGATGGCGAAGCGCGGCACGGTGTACGTGCCGACGGTCGACCACAATCGCTACTACGGCGCGCACAAGGACGAATTCGGATACGACCAGGCGGTCGTCGATCGGTTGAACGACTACATCAACCGCAACTTCGAGACTCTGAAGCGTGCCGTGGCGGCGAAGGTGACGATCGCCATGGGCTCCGACGCGGTCTTCACCGGCTTCGGCGAAAACACGCGCGAGCTCGAGTGGTTCGTGAAGGCGGGAATGACGCCGGCGCAGGCGCTCGACACCGCCACGAAGAACGGCGCCGCGCTCCTCGGCATGGAGAAAGAGCTCGGCGCGATCGCTCCCGGCTATTACGCCGACATCGTGGCGGTGGAAGGCGATCCGCTGACGAACATCGACGCCGTGGTCCACGGCGTCCGCTGGGTGATGAAGGGCGGCAAGGTCGTCGTGCCGCTCACGACTCGCTGATGCATTAGTGCTAAGTGCTAAGTGCTGCGTGCTGAGAGCACACAGCACCGAGCACTGAGCACTGGCTCCGCCGTCAATCGCGCGCGTTTCGAAAGCGCGCCATCGGCTGACGCAAGCCGCATACAATCGAATGCGTGATGCGTCCGGCCAACGCCGTCGTTGCCGTCGTCGATGATGAAGAGAACATCCGCGAGACGGTCGGCTTCGCATTGCGGCGCGAGGGCTATCCGGTGGAGCTCTTCGCCCATGGCGGCGACGCCTGGCAGTCGTTCGGGCAGAAGCTCCCCGGGCTGGTGATCCTCGACATCCTGATGCCGGAGATGGACGGGCTGGAGCTCTGCCGGAAGATCCGCTCCATCTCCGAAACGATCCCCATCATCTTTCTCACCTCACGCGACGAAGAGCTCGACCGCGTCCTCGGACTGGAGATCGGCGCCGACGACTACCTCTGCAAGCCGTTCTCGATGCGCGAGCTGCTGGCGCGGGTGAAAGTGCTCTTCCGCCGCGCGGCGCTCGACCAGGGACGGACGCGCAACGCCGAGGCGCCGATCCGGTTCGGAGAGCTCGAGCTCGACATGCAGCGGTACACCGTGAAGTGGAAATCGATGCCGGTCACCCTCACCGTCACCGAGTTCATGATGCTCAACGCGCTGGTGCGGCATCCGGGACACGTCAAGACGCGCAACCAGATCCACGAGGAGAGCTATCCGCACGACACGTACGTCAGCGAGCGGACCATCGACAGCCACATCAAGCGGCTGCGCCGGAAGTTCGAGGAAGTCGATCCCACCTTCGACCGCATCGAGACCGTCTACGGCCTCGGCTACCGCTACCGCGAAACGTGAAACTCTCCAGCCGCTGGTTCTCGCGCATCTCCATCCGCCTCCTGGCGTTCAACCTGCTGCTCGTCTTTCTTCCCGTCGCCGGCGTGCTGTTCCTCGGCGCGTACGAATCGCGGCTCGAATCGGCGGAAGTGCGGGCCATCACCGAAGAAGCGCGGATCGTGGCGGCGGCGGTGGGAGCGGCAGGAAACCATGCGTTCGAGGCGATCGTGCGGCGCCGCGCCACAGACGTCCGCCTGCGTCTCGTCGACGCGCACGGCGATCTCGTCGCCGACTCCCACCGCATCGTTCCGCCGCCCCCCGTCCCGCAGCCGGCCGGCTCGAAGCGCCACAACACGCTCTATCGCGTCGGCGCCTTTCTGGTGCGGCCCGTCGTCAAGTTCCTGCAGCCGCCGCAACCGCCGCTCGACGTCGACTTCTACGAGACCGCGACGAAGCTGACCGGCGTCGAAGTGCACGACGCGCTGCGCGGCGGCGAAGGGTTCGACAAGAAGATCACCGCCGGAGGGAAGCGTTCGGTGACGCTGTATCGCGCCGTGCCGGTCCTCGTGAACGGCAAGGTCACCGGCGCGGTCGTCGCGTCGCGCAACACCTTCCCGATCCTGCAGGACCTCTACGCCATCCGCCTCGGCGTGATGCGCATCTTCCTCGCGTCGCTCGTCGTGGCCATCCTGGTCAGCCTTTTCTTTTCGGCCACCATCCTCGCCCCGCTGCGGCAGCTGCGCGTCGACGCGCGCTCCATCCTCGACCGCCGCGGCCGGATCCGCGGGCACTTCAAGGGATCGAAGCGGCTCGACGAGATCGGCGAGCTCTCACGCGCGCTGGAGCGCATCACGCGCAGGTTGGAGACGCACGTCAACGCGATCGAGACCTTCACCGCCGATCTCTCGCACGAGTTCAAGAATCCGCTGGCGTCGATCCGGACGGCGAACGACATGGTGGCGGACGTCGTCGATCCCGCGGTGCGAAAGCGCTTCGTGCAGATGATCGATCAGGAAGTGGCGCGCATGGAGCGGCTGCTCAGCGGCGTGCGCGAAGTCTCGCGCATCGACGCGCAGCTCGTGCGCGAGGAGCGCGGGCCGGTGGTGCTGGGGGAGCTGCTGTCGAAGATCGTCGAAGGCTTCCGCCTGCGGGAAGGGGAGCGGGTGCGTTTCGAGCTCGACGTGGCGGGCGAGCCGGTGGTCGAGGCCTCGGAGGACCGGCTGCTGCAGGTCTTCGAAAACCTGCTCGACAACGCCGTCAGCTTCTCACCCGACGGCGGGACGGTGCGGGTCAGCACGGCGGCGAATGACGGCATGGTCGTCACGCGCGTGAGCGACGAAGGGAGCGGGATCTCCGAGCCGCACATGAACAGAATCTTCGATCGTTTTTTTACCTATCGGCCCGACGCGTCGCGGCGCTCGCACACCGGACTGGGACTGGCCATCGTGAAGGCGATCGTGCAGGGATACGGCGGCTCGATCAGCGCGGCGAACGCGGAAAAAGGTGCGGTTTTCGAGATCCGCATCCCGAGGATGTAGCGATAGGTCTTTACCTACCGCTCACATTTTCGTGATGATTTCTGTTGCGAATTACATCCGTGAGCGTACCATTTGCCCTGGTGAGCAGTAGAGGCTGCTCGAGCCGGGACGGACGGTCCCCCCTTCCGGCTTCACATGAAAGGCAATAGGTCCACAAACGCGCGCGAAGAGCGGGAGTGTGTCTGACGGCCTTAGGCAGGTACGGAAGAATAGACTTCGGCCGAGGAACCAAGTACACTCCTGTAACGGGTTCCAAAGCCAAAATTCAATAATTAGGAGAACGTGTGAGTCCAGCTACGAAAAGCAATCGCGGTCGTCCTATCGTCCACACCGAGCCGTGGGCCAAGATCACAGTGGTCCTGCTCGATCGTCACGTCGCATATCTCGACCGGCTCGCCATCGACATCCGTTTGAAACACGGAAAAGCGATCAGCCGCGCGGAGATTATCCGTGGCCTGATCGAGGCGGCCTTCCAGAGCGGCATCGACCTGTCTCAGGCAGAATCGATCGACTCCCTGGTCGATCTGCTCGTGGGGTCGATACCGAAGAAGAAAGCCGTCCGCTAAGGCAACTGGGTTCGCGGCGTCCCCGTCTTCCACTCAATCGGCCTGCGCCGAGTCGGGCGATTTCTTCCTCACTGCTTGCATCAGTGAGGTCTATTTCGCCCTGCGCGAAACGGTCGAGAATGGTGCGGATGACATGGGGCGCCCCGAATGCCAGCGGCATCCCGGGATTCATCTCGAAACTCACCTGATCCAGGTATTCGAGCTGGCGCCCCGAGATCACCAGCGTCTCGGTCGTATCGTTCAGCGAGGTCGTCGACTTACTCATCCAATCCTAGGAGTGTCGCGGCCGACATTTTCCCTACCCGGATTTCAAAAAATTTTCTTCGGGCAGGAGAGATGGAAATCTGGAGGACAGGCGTAACTTGCCTGTCCTCTGCTGTTTAGCGCCATCTGTCCGATTTTCCATACCATGGCCTCAGCCTACAATGACGCCATGAAGACGTTCGCCGCGCTGCTCTTTACCCTCCTCGCCATCCCTGCGCTGGCGTCCGACTTCGATCGAGTCGTCGACGGCGTCATCGCGGCCTACGGCGGCGAGGCGTCGTGGAAGAACGTGAAGGCGATCGACGAGGGCGGCACCATCAGCTCGATGCGAGGCCACGGCGTGATGACGCGGACGTGGCGGCGCACCCGCGACCTGCGCGTCGAGATCGTCTACTCCGACCACACCGAGCTGCGCGATCTCACCGGCGACCACGGCACGCACAACGGCAAGGCGGTGACCGGACCGCCGCTCGACGCGATGACGCTGCAGTGGGCGCGCCTCGCCATTCCGCTTCTCCTCATCGAGCAGCGCGCGAATGTCCGCGACCTCGGCATGCGCGAGGGCTTGCGCCTGATCGAGATCACCCTCAGCGATACGCTCACCGTCATCGCGGCGGTCGATCCGAAGAACTTCCACATCGTCCGTTCCGCGAGCAAGGGCACGGGAGGCGGACAGACGATCGAGTTCGTCACCGAGTACGGAGACCTGCGCAAGGCGGACGGACTGCTCATCGCCTTCAGCGAGGAGAACTTCGCGCAGGGGATGAAGACCGGCACGACCTCCATCACGACGGCGCACGTGTCCCGATGACGACGCCGTACGACGCCGTCATCGTCGGCGCAGGTCCGAACGGCCTGACGGCAGCGGTCATCCTCGCGAAGAGCGGGCTGAAAGTCCTCGTCCTCGAAGCGAACGACACGGTCGGCGGCGGCACGCGCACCGCGGAGCTGACCCTTCCGGGATTCCGTCACGACGTCTGCTCGGCGATTCATCCGCTGTCGGTGATCTCGCCGTTGTTGCCGAAGTTGCCGCTGGCCGATTTCGGATTGGAATGGTGCTGGTCGCCCGCGGCGATCGCGCATCCGCTCGACGACGGTTCCGCCGCGCTGCTCGAGACGTCGATCGACGCCACCGCCGCGCACCTCGGCGAGGACGGCGACCCCTATCGCAAGCTCATCGCTCCTCTCGCCGCTCACGCGAGCGAGCTGTTCGACGAGATCCTCCGTCCGATGCGCCTCCTGCCGCGGCATCCGCTGCTGCTCGCGCGCTTCGGCCTGCACGCGTTGCGCTCCGCGATGTCGGCTGCGAACCGGTTCCGCACCGACCGCGCCCGCGCGCTGTTCGGCGGCTGCGCCGCGCACGCCATCCGCCCGCTCGATCGTTTCGCCACCGCGGCCTTCGGCATCGTCTTTCTCACGACCGGCCACGCGACCGGCTGGCCCTGCGCGAAGGGGGGATCGTCGGCGATCACCAACGCGCTCGCCGGATACTTCATCTCCCTCGGCGGCGAGATCCGAACCGGCTCGCCGGTCCGATCGATGCGCGACCTGCCGCCGTCGAAGCTCGTCATGTTCGACGTCACGCCGCGCCAGCTCGCCGACATCGCCGGCGACGAATTGCCGAAGCGCTACGTCCGCAAGCTGCGGAGCTACCGGTATGGGCCTGGCGTGTTCAAGATCGATTACGCGCTCGACGGTCCGATGCCGTGGCGCGCCGAGGAGTGCTCGCGATCGGCGACCGTGCACGTCGGCGGCACGATCGAGGAGATCAGCCGCCACGAGTCGGCGATCTGGCGCGGCGAAACGACGGACAAGCCGTTCGTGCTCGTCGCGCAGCAGAGCCTCTTCGACGCGACACGCGCGCCGGCGGGGAAGCACACGCTCTGGACGTACTGCCACGTGCCGCCGGCGTCGAGCGAGGACATGACGGAAGCGATCGAGTCGCAACTCGAGCGCTTCGCCCCCGGTTTCCGCTCGCGCATCCTCGGGCGTCACACCATGAACTGCGCGCAATACGAGAAGTACGACATGAACTTCATCGGCGGCGACATCGCCGGCGGTGCAAACGACTTTGTGCAGTTCGTGACGCGGCCATTCCCGTCGTTCGACCCCTACGCCACGCCGAACCCGCGCATCTTCCTCGGCTCGAGCTCCACGCCGCCCGGCGCCGGAGTGCATGGGATGTGCGGCTTCTGGGCCGCGCAGTCCGCGCTGCGGTCAATGCGGTAAGCCGAACACGAAGTAGACCGCGCACAACACCGCCAGCACGATCGATCCCGCGCGGATCTCGCGCACCCGTCCGGCGAGCAGCTTCATGATCGGATAGAGCAGCAGCCCCGCCGTCAAGCCGTTCGCGATGTTGTAGGTGAACACCATTACCACGATCGTGGCGAACGCCGGCACGAGCTCGGTGAAGTCGTCGAAGTCGATCTTCGCCACCGACGACAACATCAGCATGCCGACCACGAGCAGCGGCGGCGCGTACGCGTAACGCAGCGACTGCAGCGGCTCGAAGAGCGGAATGAAGAAGAGCGAGAGGAGGAAGAGCGAGGCCGTGACGACCGACGCCAGTCCGGTGCGCGCGCCTTCGCGGATGCCGGTCGACGACTCGATGTACGCGCCGCTGGTCGACGTTCCGATCAGGCCGCTGAAGACGCACGACAGCGCGTCGACGAACATCGGCCGCTCGATCTGCGGGAAGTTGCCGCGTTCGTCGAGCATCCCCGACGCGGCGCCGACGCCGACCAGCGTCCCGAGCGTGTCGAGCAGCGACATCAGGAACAGCGTCAGCAGAATCGGCAGGAAGCTGAGGCGAAGCACGCCCGCGATGTCGAGCTTCAGCGCGATGGGGGAGAGGTCGTACGGCAGGGCGATGACGCCGTGCGGCGCGGCGCCGGCGCCGAGGAGATAGCCGCCGATCGCGGTGAGCGCCATGCCGATCAGGATCGCGCCGCGGATGCGCCGGTAGAGCATCGCCGCGGTGATGATGAATCCGAAGATCGCCAGCAGCACCGGTGCGCTGCGGATGTCGCCGATCTGCACCGGCACCGCTTTCGACGGCGCGACGATGCCGGTCTCCACGAGGCCGATGAACGTGAGAAACAGTCCGATGCCGGCGGCGAAGCTGTGCTTCATCGACGTCGACACCGACTCCGCGAGCCAGGTGCGCACGCCGATCAGCGTGATGATCAGAAAGGCGATGCCGCTGATGAACACCGCACCGAGGCGCTGCTGCCACGTGATGCCGAAGGCGGCGAGGCCGAAGGCGATGAAGGCGTTCTCGCCCATGTACGGCGCGACCGCGATCGGGCGATTCGCGTAGAGGCCCATCAGCAGCGTGCCGAATGCGGCGGTGAGGATCGTGGCCACGGTGCTCGGGCCGGACGGGATGCCGGCGAAGGAGAGGATGGCGGGGTTGACGACGATGATGTACGCCATCGAGACGAACGTCGTCGCACCGCCGACGATCTCGGCACGGACGGACGATCCGCGCTCCGCGATCGAGAACATTGTCATGATTGTATCTGCATGCTCCTGCTGATCGCCCTGCTCGTCACGCCCGTTCACCATCACACGAAGTTCCTGGTGGCGGACGGCGCCATCTCGCAGGAGCTCGTGGCCGATCCGGCGAAGTGGCTCGCCACGCGCGAGGCGTTCATCCGCGCGCACGCCGCCGGCGACGCGCACCTGCCGGTGGTCTACAAGCTGGACGAAGACTTCGTCACCGCCGCGCGTACGCGCCAGTCGATCGAAGTGGTCGACGATTGCGGCGATGCCCTGTGCGGCGTGGCGACCGACGAGTTGGTCGAAGACTGGAACGCCGCCGACCTCCGCGCATTGCATCGTCCCCCGATTCCAGTGGGGCGACAGGCGCCCCCGCCTGTCGATTCAAAACGAATCAAAGGCGCTACCGTCTCCGTCGTCAACCGCATCGAACGCCACCTCATCGCCAACGGCTCCAAACAAGTCTTCAAGCGCCTGCACGACCAGGGCTACACCGCCATCTCACTCATCCCCTTCGCCGGCCTCCGCGGCGACGACGTAGTCCCCTTCGACCGCCACCCCGCCGGCGAGACCGACCTCTCCATGCGCCTCGGCGCCGCCCGCGCGCACGCCCTCGGCATGCAGGTCATGCTCAAGCCGCACGTCTGGCCGCACGGCGGCGATCCGACGAAGTTCGAGCCGCAGTCGTGGGAGAACTGGTTCGCGTCGTACGAAAAGTACCTCGTGCATGAGGCGACGCTGGCTGAGCGGATCCACGCCGAATGGCTCTGCATCGGCACGGAGCTCACCCGCAGTGAATCGCGGCCGGAGTGGCTCCGCCTGATCAAGCTCGTTCGCACGCTCTACCACGGCCGCATCACCTACGCCGCGAACTTCGACGCGTTCGAGAAGACGCCGTTCTGGCGCGAGCTCGACGCTGTCGGCGTCGACGCCTACTTTCCGCTCGCGCCGACGATGGCGGCGACCGACGCCCAACTCCTCGCCGGCGCCCGTGACGCGGTCGCGCGCATGCAACGCGTCGGAAAGGCTGCCGGCCGAACCGTGATCCTCACCGAGCTCGGCTACCCCTCGACCCCCGGCGCCTGGATCGATCCCTGGACCGAGCACCGCGATCGCGACCCCGATCCGAACGCGCAGACGCGGTCATTCAAGGCGATGCTCACGGCGCTGAAGAACGCGCCGCAGATCGGCGGCTGGTTCGTCTGGAAGTACGAATCCGATCCGGCGTACGTGGACGAGAAGGGGTACTTGCCGAAGTCGAGGGTGTGATGTTTTGATGCCCACTGATGAGATGCTAAAATGCATGGATGCGAACGACACTGACGATCGAGGACCGCATTGCTCGTGACTTGAAGGAGATCGCTCACCGCTCGGGGAAGTCGTTCAAGGCAGTCGTCAACGAAACTCTGCAGGCCGGATTGGCCGCAGGGAAGGAGCGCCGAAAACCGACGCGATATCGGCTGCCGGCAGTTTCGCTGGGCGGTGTTCGGCACGATATCGATCTCGACAAGGCATTGGCGCTTGCCGACGCGCTTGAAGATGAGGAGCTGGTGCGGAAGATGGAGCTGCGGAAGTGAAGCTCGTCGACGCGAATGTCCTGATCTACGCGGTCAATTCCGATGCGCCTCATCACCAGGTTTCGAAACGATGGCTCGAATCGGAGCTCTCGGCGGGTGTGACCGTAGGGATGGCGTGGACTGTCGTGCTCGCGTTCCTGAGAGTCACGACCCGTCGCGGCATTCTCGAGCGTCCGTTGCCCGTCGCCTCTGCAATCGCTTATGTCGATTCGTGGTTGCGGCTCCCATCTGTCGTGCTTGTCGTGCCCGGACCAAATCATTGGTCCATCATGCGCGCGCTCACAGCTACAGCCGGAACGGCGGGTAACCTGACTTCCGATGCCCATCTCGCAGCACTCGCGCTGGAAGGCGGGTGGACCGTCGTCTCTACAGACAATGACTTTCGCCGTTTCAGTGGACTCGAAGTCTTCAACCCCATACCGGGTTGATCTTTGAGTCCACTGTGCTACCCTGACCAGGCACATCCATTCGCAGTTGAAAGGCCGGCTTCCGCCGGCCTTTTTTTTTGCTCGCGAGAGACGAGAGAAAGGGGAGAGGAATGATGTCGAAGGATCAGGTCAACGGTCTGGCCAAACGGCGGCAGTGCCCGCGCTGCAATCTGGAGAAGACGCTCGGAAACGCGCTCTGCCGTCGCTGCCGTTTCAAACTGCCGCCGCATATGCGCCAGCCGCTCGAGCACATCGAGGCCAAGGACGTGTGGCTCGTTTCGCGAGCCTTGCGCGTGGCGGCGAGCTACTTCGATGTCCACTACCGGTCGATCCGGTACTTCGGCGGGGGACGGATACGCTAGACGGCGGGTTCGGCGGCCGCTTCGTAGAGCTCGTGGACGTCCAGCCGCGCGCCGACCGCGAGCTCGGCGACTTGGCCGTCGCGGACGATCGCCGAGGTCCAGCGGTCGTCGTCTCCGCGGGTCCACACTTCGACGGAGTGCTCGCGGTGCGAGATCAACACGTATTGTTCGAGCGTCTCGAGGCTCTTGTAGTGCTCGAACTTCTCACGCCGATCGTAGTCCTCGGTGCTCGGACTGAGGACTTCGATGATGAGCGATGGATTAGAAATTGCCAGAGGATCTTCCGCGTCGTGCCGGGCCGGTCCGCAGAGAACAGTGACATCGGGATAAGTCGCCAGACCGGTTGCGCTGCGGACCCGCACGTCCGATCCAATCGCACGACACCGTCCGCCGCGGAGCTGAGTGTGAAGACTCGAGAGGGCAGCAGCCGCAATCAGGCCGTGCTCTAACGTCCCTCCCGCCATCGCGTACGCCTGTCCATCCCAGAACTCGTGCTTGACGTTGCTGAACTCCTCCAGCCGAAGGTACTCCGCGTACGTGTAGCGAACCTGATGGGCCAGCGTCGACATCGCTCCGGAATTATCGCATGTAGGACTGGGGTGCTCGTCCGCGCAAGCAACGGGCGGCAAGAACAACCGATCGATGCTGGAAGCGCGACGACCTCTACGATCGCGGCCGCACTCGTTAACCTTCTAACGCTGACCCCGCCCTCCCTCCCAAACAGGGCACGTCGCTTGCTCAAAATAACTACGTATTGCAGCGACAGACCCCAGGAGGTCATGATGCATAAATCGACAGACATGAACGCTTTGCGTGAGCGGAATGGCCTCCGAATTCTCGTTGCCATTTCCCTCACGATCTTCCTCGCAGGCCTCGGCGCCTGCACGACCAATTACACCCCCGGAAACGGCCAGCCGACGAGCTCGCCGTCGTATGGATCGACGCCCCGCGGCTCGACCTACGGCTCCTCCAGCGGCAGCGAAGGAGCGAAGCCGCAGAGCCGGATGATCGTCGCGCCGGAAGTGATCACGCCGATGTTCTCCTCGTCCTCCGAGGCCATCGCCGTGCTCGCCGGACACCAGGGCCGCTTCCTCGGATACGCGAACCCCGGCCCGGCGTCGGCCGGCTATGACGCCGATATCGTCACGGGCCAGGTCATCCCGCCCGCCCTGACCGCCAATCCGCAGCAGACCGTGAATTCATCGATCAGCTCGGAGCCGAACTCCGTCATCACCAGCGGCGGAGGCGGTGGTGATGGCGGCGGCGCCGCCGTCATCGGCAGCCTGACCAGCGCAGTCACGAGTGGAGTGACCGCGACGACCGCGGCCAGCACCGCGATCACGGCGCCTCTTGCCGCGGCCGCGCCGATCTTCGGCACGCCGGGCACGATCGCCACGCCGGCCAATGTCGCGACCACCGCCGCCGTCAATCAGAACACCGGCTTTCTGACGCCGACCGTGACGTCCGGCGCCACGCCGTCACCGACTTTTGCGGCGAATCCGCCGCTGGCGAGCGTCGGCACGACGTCGACATCGAGCGCCGTGACGACGCCGGCGACCGTAGCGCCGTCCGTTACGACGTCCGCGGGCCGAACCGCCACCGGAACACTGAGCGTGCCGCGGCAGAGCGGCTTCCCCGCGACCGTCGCGCCGGCTGCGATCAGCAGCGGCAGCGTGGTGATCTCGCCCGTGACCGTCACGCCGGCGACTACGGCGACGCGCTCGCGTGCAGTCTCGCAGCCGCGTGCCGTCACGTCACCGGTGACGATCCCCGGCCGCGCCGCGCGCCCCGTACGCATGTCGACGTCGTCCAGCGGTGCCGTCGTCATCACGAATCAATAATCGATCGCGAGGGGAGGCGTTCCGTCTCCCCTCCATACCCTCATGACCGACATCCGCATCGGCACCTCCGGCTTTCATTACCGGCACTGGATCGGCCGCTACTACCCCGCGGACATCAGGCAGGGCGAGATGCTCGCGTACTACCTGCGCGACTTCGACACGGTGGAGCTGAACAACACGTTCTACCAGCTGCCGAAGGAGGAGTCGTTCGACGCCTGGCGCAAGGCGACGCCGAACGATTTTCTGTTCGCCGTGAAGGGGAGCCGCTTCATCACCCACATGATCAAGCTGAAGGACGCGGAACGCGGGCTGGCGAACTTTCTCCCGCGCGCGGAGCGGCTGCGCGGCAAGCTCGGGCCGATCCTCTGGCAGTTGCCGCCGAAGTGGAACCTGAACCTCGAGCGCCTGGAACAATTTCTCGCCGCGTTGCCGCGCAAGCATCGCTACGCGTTCGAGTTGCGCAATCCGAGCTGGATGACCGGCGACGTGTACGCGCTGTTCCGCCGCTACCACGCCGCGTTCTGCATCTACGAGCTGGCCGGTTATCAGTCGCCGCTGGAGCTCACCGCCGATTGGACCTACATCCGCCTGCACGGTCCGACGCGGTTCAAATACCAGGGGAGCTACAGCGACGCGCAGCTCGCGGCATGGGCGGAGCGGATCCGCGGCTGGAGCCGCAGGCTCGATGCGATCTACGTCTACTTCGACAACGACGACTCGGCGTTCGCCGTGAAGAACGCGTTGACGCTGAAGGAGCTGGTGTCGAAGCGGCGCAGGCGCGCGGCGTGATTCAATACCGCGCATGCCGTTGACGAACGCCGACTATCTCGCCAGTCCCGAGCCTTCCTCTCCCGATCTCGCCGGCCATTTCACGTCGCTCGGCGCGTCGCCTGAGCGCGCGAAGAAGCTGGCGAAGTTCGTCCGCACGAGCCGGACGCGCGCCAGACTGATCAAGCCGGCGGCGCTGATCGGCGTTGTCTTCATCGCCTGGATCGCCTACGCCCTTTCGCTCGCGTTCAGCGGATCACCCTCCGCGCCGGGATTCGAACAGATGGTGTGGCCGTCGATGGGGGCGCTGGCGGTCGGGATCGTGATCGCCATCTCGTATGCGGCCGGTCTCACCACCGGCCCCTTCTGGGAATCAAGCGATTCTGTTCCCCGCGAGCTCGCGTCGGTGCCGCGGCGGGCGATCGTTCAGCCGATCGCGATCGGCCGGGTGTTCATCGGCGTCGCCTTCGCCGTCATCGTCTCCACCGCCGGATTGATCGTGCAGGACGCGCGCGAGGCCTCCTGGCTGCGGCGCGAAGGAGTGGAGACGACCGGCACGGTGATCGACCGCAACATCCGCAAGCAGAAATCGCAGCTGTACACGGTGATCTACCGCTACAGCGCCGGCGGCGTGGTGATGCAGAACAGCGCGAACGTCCGGCGCGTCGACTACGAGCGGATGACGGTCGGGTCGACCGTGCCGGTGACTTACTACGCGTCGCGGCCCGCGGTCAGCAAGCCGTACGCGCGCGCCGATGTCGGCAGCCCTTCGCGCTTCCTCACGCCGCTGCTCGCGATCGGCGGCGGGATCGTCGTGCTGGCGATATTCATGATCTGGCTGATGTCGTACGCGGCGAAACAGCAGGAGCGAGTGGCGACGCGCGGCGTCGCGGCGCTGGCGCGCGTCACGAAGGTGCGCAGCTCGTCAGCGCAGTACAGCTATGGGACGAACCAGGGCGTCATCGACTCCCGCGTCGCCTTCGGAAAACAAAGACCGGCGCCGATGCCGGTCGAAGGGGAGACTTACATCGTCCTCTACGACCCGGACAATCCGCGCCGGTCGATCCCGCTGGCGATGCTGCAGGACGTGCGGTTCGATTAACGCCGCCGCCCGAAAAGGCGCAGCAGCATCAGGAACAGGTTCACGAAATCGAGGTAGAGGCTCAGCGCGCCGATGATGGCGAGGTTCTGCTGCATCCCGCCGCCGGCGTGCGCGTAGGCCTTCAGCTTCTGGTTGTCGTACGCCGTCAGTCCGAGGAAGACGAAGATGCCGACGACGCCGATGGTGAAGTTCAACGCGCTCGAGTGCATGAAGATGTTGATGACCGCCATCAGCAGCACGCCCATCAGGCCCATCATGAAGAACGAGCCCCATGAGGTGAGGTCGCGCTTCGTGACCGCGCCGTAGATCGCCATCGCGCCGAACATCGCGCCTGCGCCGACGAACGCGTTGACGATCGACGATTGCGCGTAGATCAGGAAGATCGAGCTCAGCGTCAGGCCGTTGAGCAGCGAATAGAAGAGGAAGACGAATGACGCCGTGCCGGCCGACATCTTCATGATGCGGAAGCCGAGGAAGAAGACCAGTCCGACCTCCGCGATCATCAGGACGATCCAGAGTCCCGTTCCGAAAAGGAGCTGTTGAAGCGCGAGCGACTGCGTCACGGCGAAGGCGGTGAGCGCCGTCGTCATGAGACCGGCGAACATCCAGCCGTAGACGGAACGGAAGAAAGCGCGCTCGCGGACGGCCATCTCTTCCGTACTTGCACTGATCCAGGCGGGCTGTTGCGGGGTACCGAAACGATCCATTGAATGAACCCTCCGAGCCAATGATAACCACGTTTTGGCCGTCGGCAATTGCACACGGAACGCACCTTGCACGTCCGGAATTAACAATGCTAGACTCAGGTTTCGGATGGTACACAAAGTTGACAACGGGGCGCTCATAAACCCCTAAGTCGCAGAAGGAGAACAACCTATGTCCAAGATCATCGGCATTGATCTCGGTACGACCAACTCGGTTGTCGCCGTCATGGAAGGCAACGAGCCGAAGGTCATCGTGAACGCCGAGGGGAGCCGTATCACCCCGTCGGTCGTCGGTTTTGCCAAGAATGGCGAGCGTCTCGTCGGCCAGGTGGCAAAGCGTCAGGCGGTCACGAATCCCGAGAACACCGTCTTCTCGATCAAGCGCTTCATGGGACGCAAGTTCGGTGAAGTGAACGAAGAGATGAAGATGGTTCCGTATCACGTCACCCAGGCGTCCAACGCGGACGCGCGCGTCGAGGTCCAGTCGAAGATGTACTCGCCGCCTGAGATCTCCGCGATGATTCTGCAGAAGCTCAAGCAGGCAGCCGAGGACTACCTCGGCGAGAAGGTCGACCGCGCGGTCATCACCGTGCCGGCGTACTTCAACGATTCGCAGCGCCAGGCGACCAAGGACGCGGGCGAGATCGCCGGCCTCAAGGTCGAGCGGCTCGTCAACGAGCCGACCGCCGCCGCGCTCGCGTACGGCCTCGACAAGAAGACGAACGAGACGATCGCCGTCTATGACTTCGGCGGCGGCACGTTCGACATCTCGGTCCTCGAGGTCGGCGACGGCGTGGTCGAAGTGAAGTCGACCAACGGCGACACGCACCTCGGCGGCGACAACATCGATCACAAGCTGATCGACTGGATCATCGACGAGTTCCGCAAGGACCAGGGCATCGATCTGTCGAAGGACAAGATGGCCCTGCAGCGCCTCAAGGAAGCGGCGGAGAAGGCGAAGATCGAGCTCAGCTCGACGATGTCGACCGACATCAACCTGCCGTTCATCACCGCCGATCAGTCGGGCCCGAAGCATCTGAACATGGTGCTGACGCGCGCGAAGTTCGAGCAGCTCGTCGGCGACATCATCCAGAAGACGATGGGCCCGGTGCGCCAGGCGCTCAATGACGCCGGCGTCGATCCGAAGAAGATCGACGAAGTCGTCCTCGTCGGCGGCTCCACGCGCATCCCGATGGTGCAGAAGCTGGTGCAGGACTACTTCGGCAAGGAACCGCACAAGGGCGTGAATCCGGATGAAGTGGTCGCCATCGGCGCAGCGGTCCAGGGCGGCGTCCTCGGCGGCGACGTCAAGGACGTGCTGCTGCTCGACGTCACGCCTCTGTCGCTCGGCATCGAGACCCTCGGCGGCGTGATGACGAAGCTCATCGAGCGCAACACCACCATCCCGACCCGCAAGTCGGAGACCTTCTCGACCGCCGCCGACAGCCAGACGTCGGTGGAGATCAAGGTCTACCAGGGCGAGCGCGAGATGGCGGGGGCGAACAAGCTCCTCGGCGCGTTCCACCTCGTCGGCATTCCGCCCGCACCGCGCGGCATCCCGCAGATCGAGGTCACGTTCGACATCGACGCCAACGGCATCATGAACGTCTCGGCCAAGGACCTCGGCACCGGCAAGGAGCAGAAGATCACCATCACCAGCTCCTCCGGCTTGTCGAAGGACGACGTCGAGAAACTGGTCAAGGACGCGGAGTCGCATGCCGAAGAGGACAAGCGGCGCCGCGAGGAGATCGAGGCGAAGAATCAGCTCGACTCGCTCGTCTACAACGTCGAGAAGATGCTGTCGGAAAACCGCGAGAAGCTCTCCGGCTCCGACGTCACGAACCTCGAGTCGGCCATCAGCGAAGCGCGCAAGGCGATGGAGCAGGGCGGCGCGGACAACATCAAGAAGGCCATGGAGAACCTGACCAAGGCCTCGCACAAGCTGGCCGAGGTGATGTACCAGAACACCGGCGCGCAGGGCGGACCGCAGGGTGGCCCGGCCGCCGGCGGCGCCGACTCCGGCGCCCCGACCGGCGACGCGAAGGACGACGTCATCGAAGCGGAAGTGGTGGACGAGAACAAGTAATCGAGGATGTGTGGGACAGGCGGAAGCGCCTGTCCTACACTCTTTTTATGGGCAGACGCAGAGCAGACGGATACGTGATGATCTCGATCATCGCGGAGCGCTACAACATTCATCCGCAGACGTTGCGCCTCTATGAGCGCGAAGGGTTGATCAAGCCCGCGCGCACCTCCGGCAACACGCGGCTGTACGGCGTGGACGAGATCCGCAAGCTGGAGATGATCCTCACCCTCACCCGCGACCTCGGCGTGAACCTCGCCGGCGTGGAGGTGATCCTCAACATGCAGAACGCGCTGGAAGACGCCCGCGAAGCGCTCGACCGCGCCGAGGATCACTTCGAACAGATGATGCGCATCATCCGCCAGGCCGTGCTCGACAAACGCCACGGCATCGATCGGGAAAACGCGCTGGTGAAGGCGATGCCGAGAGGATTGGCGAAGGTGAAGTGAGGTTGCCGGAGTGGTTGCCGGTTACCGGTTGCCGGTTGCCGGTTGCCGGTTACCACGCAAGCACCCCAGCACTTAGCACTAAGCACTCAGCCTACTTCCTCCGAATCACCACCACATCCGACGAATCCACGACATGCGTGACCACCGCGCGCTTGGCGTCGTCGCTCCAGGTGTAATCGACGATCGAGCCTTCGCTGAATTCGGTCAACCGGCGCGGCGTGCCGTGATCGAGCGTCCAGAGGTTCGTGGTGCCGTTCTCGGTGCGGAGATAGGTCACGTCGTTGCCGCGCCAGCGGAAACGGGAGCCCTTCAGCGGCATGGTCTTCATCTCGCCGCCGTCGAGCGGGATCATCGCCAGCGAGGTGCTCGACTTGTCGTCGAAGTCGTACGCGCAGACGAGCGTGCGGCCGTCGGCGGAGAGCGCGCTGTCGGTGGCCCGCTTGCTCGTCATCTCCGTGATCGCGCCGCCGTCGGCCGGCATGCGGTAGAGCCGGAGCATGCTGCCGGCGTATCCGGTGAAGATGATGGTCTTTCCGTCCGGCGTGTAGCGAAGCTGCTGGATGAGCGTCTCGCGGCTGGTGATCTTCTTCGGCGTCCCGCCGGCCAGCGGCATCGTCCAGAGCGACCACTCGTTCGACTTCGGGTCGATCGAGGCCCAGGCGAGCGTCTTCGAATCGGGCGAGATGGTGAAGTCGTAGTCGCGCGGGCCGGGAGTCAGCTGGCGGCGGTCGCTGCCGTCCGGCTTCATCCGCCAGAGCGTGTACTGATCCTTCGACACCGACTCGTACACGATGAGCGAACCGTCGGGCGAGGGCGTCGGATGCAGGTCATTCGATCCGTCGGTGAGCTTCGTCGCCGCGCCGGTCACCGGATCGGCGGTCCACACGTCCGACTGGCCGTCGGTGGTCGATGAATAGAGGATGTGGTCGCCGAGCCAGGCGATGCCATTGAGGCCGTTCGTCGAGCCGAGGCCCGACGTGATCTGGCGGATGCCTTTGTCGTCGTAGTCGAAGAGATTCGCCTGGCGGATCGTCTGCACCGCGGCGATCGTCTTTCCGTCCGCGCTCACCGACGGCAGCGAGAGATCGCTCAGCTCATCGGTGATCGGCCGGGCGTCGCCGTTCGCGGCGTCGACTTCCCATAGGCGCACATGTCCGGTCGATTGTTCCTGCACCGCGGCCACGAGCAGCGTGGAGCGGTCGGACCAGGTCACGTTGCGCACCGATTCGAAGCGCGGATGCGTGGTGATCTCGCGCATCGTGGCGTTCGGCCACGTGATGTCGAACAGCTTCGTGTACTGCGCGATCACGATGTGCTGCCCGTCGCGCGACCAGGCCGGCGAAAACGCGCGGTCGGGAAGGCGCAGCGTGGCCACGGCGCGTTCGCCGCTGCCGTTGGCGTTCGCCACCATCACCGTGCTGGTCGACTTGTTGAAGTCGTCGCGGACGAACGCCACATGAGCGCCGTCGGGCGAGAAGTCGGGCCGCGTGTCGATGTCGTGGACGATCGTTTCCGGTTTTCCCCCCAGCATCGGGATGCGGAAGAGATCGGCCATCAGGTTCGTGTCGTAGCGGACGTAGTAGACGTAGTTGCCGTCGTGCGAGAAGGTGACGGAGACGTAGTGTCCCAACGTCGACGGCACGAGCTGCAGCGCCGACTTCGTCTCCAGCTGCTCCAGCCAGACGCCGGCGCCGTTCGCGTCGGCGGAGACGTACGCGATGTAGCGCGCGTCGGGGGAGATCGCGACGAGCGGCGTGCGGCCATTCGTCGTCACGCGGCGGATCGTCTGCTGCGGCGGTTCGCTCGTCGCGTTCTGGCGATGTCCGAGGAAGATCCAGCCGAGGACGGGGAGGGCGGCCAGCGTCGTCGCCAGCAGCACCACGCGCAGCTGCGACGCGCGGTCGCGGCGCACCGGCTGCTCGGACGCTTCGCCCTGGTGCAGCCACTGCCGCAGATCGATCGCCGCGTCGCGGATCGACTGGTAACGCTCCTCGCGATTCTTCGCCAGGCACTTGGAGACGATGCGCTGCAGTTCGGGCGGCGTGGCCGGCGCGATGGCGGCGATCGACGGCGGGTCTTCGTGCAGGATCTTGTAGAGCGTGTCGACGAACGACTCCGCCTCGAATGGCCGCATGCGGGTGATCGCTTCGTAGAGGATGCAGCCGAACGAGAAGACGTCGGCGCGCACATCGACCGCGCCGCCGGTGATCTGCTCGGGCGACATGTAGCCGGGCGTGCCGAGGACTTCACCGTTCTGGGTGATGGCGCGGAGGGTCGGAGAGTCGGCGCCGATCGGATTCCATCCGCGATCGGCATCGATCAGTTTGGCCAGGCCGAAGTCGACGACCTTCGCATACCCCTCGTTCGCCACGATGATGTTTTCCGGCTTGAGGTCGCGATGGATGATGCCGGCGGCGTGCGCCTTGCCGAGGCCGTCGGCGACCTGTGCAAGCAGCTCGACGGCGCGGCGGAGCGGCAACGCCGTGCCGAGCGTCTCGCGCAGCGTGTGGCCGTCCACGAACTCCATCGCGATGTAGTGCACTTCGCTGTTGCGCTTCGTGTTGCGGTCGGCGATCTGCTGGACGGTGGCGGAGGGACGGGCGTGTCCGACTTCGTGGATGGTGACGATATGCGGGTGGCTGAGGGCCGAAGCGGCGCGCGCTTCCTGCGCGAATCGCCGCACCCGCTCGCGATCATGCACCAGCTCCGGCGGGAGGACCTTCAACGCCACTTCGCGGTCGAGCGTCCGGTCGTGCGCGCGGTAGACGTCGCCCATCGCGCCCGAGCCGAGGAGGGAGACGATCTTGTAGCGCGCGATCGTGGTCCCCGCCGCAAACGGCTCGCCGCGTCCTGATTCGAGGGCCGGGTCGCCTGGAGTTACACGTTGCTTTTCGACCGACGGCATACCGACCTCCTGATGCGACGATTGTCCGGGGATCCCGAGCAACAGGATAGGAGGGTTTACGTATGGAAGTCGTTCCGGGTTGGTTACGCGGAGTGAAAGTTCGGTGAACGGCAAAACGTGTAGCACAGACACTCCTGTCTGTGCCCGGTCATTTTGCTCAACGAAGAGACACAGACAGGAGTGTCTGTGCTACACATTCGCGCCATATGAGGACGCTGCTTGCCACACTGTTCGTCGCCATGCCGCTCTTCGCCATGACTCCTCCGGAACTTCACAAGCTCGCCGGTGACTACTACGACTGGCGCAACCGGAATTACCCCGTGTCCGCCTCCGATCAGGGACTGCACACCTGGGACGACAGGCTGGCCGACTATTCGGCCGAGGCGCTGGCGAAACGGCAGGCCCACGTGCACGCCGTCGCGGAGCAGGCGCGCGCCATCGACACGAAGGGCTGGTCGAAAGACGACACCATCGACGCGATCCTGTTTCGCTCGCAGGTCGAGCGCGATGAATTCGGCGATCGCGTGCTGCGGCGCGAGGTCAGCGATCCGCAGGTCTACGTGCGCGAGGCGAGCGACGGCATCTTCTCGCTGATCAAGAAGGAGTACGCGCCGCCCGAAGTCCGCGCGCGCGCCGCCACGCGCCGGCTGCAGCGGGTGCCGCACCTGATCGAGCAGGGGAAGAAGAACCTCACCGAGCCGGTGCGGCTCTACGCCGAGCTGGCCATCGACTCGGCGCGCTCGATCGATTCGCTCTTCGACACCATCGACACGCTCGCCGCTGCAATGTCGCCCGCGGAGAAAGAAGCGCTGGCGACCGCGAAGAAGAACGCCGTGGCCGCGATGCACGACTACGCCGACTGGCTCACCGCGCGCCTGCCGTCGATGAAGTCGTGGAAGCCGATGGGGAAGGCGAACTACGAATTCATGCTGGGGCACATCCTGCTGCTCCCGTTCGATTCGGATGAAGTCGAACAGCTCGGACGGATCGAGCTGGCGCGATACCGCGCGCTCGAGGCGATGCTGAAGGATCCGGCCATGGCCGATCCCGATCCGCGTCGCGCCGCCGACATCCCGAAAGACCAGCAGTCGTTCCTCGAGCGCTACCAGAGCCGGGAAGAGGAAATGATCCGCTTCCTCAAGGAGAATCGCCTGCTGACGCTGCCCGATTACCTCGGGCCGTTCCTGATCCGCCAGCTGCCCGACGCGTTCAAGCCGACCTCGCCCGGCGGCTTCATGAATCCTCCCGGCCTCTACGATCACGATTCAAGCGGCTTCTACTTCATCCCGACCTACAACCCGGCCAGCCGCAACTTCTACATCCGCGCCGCGATCGAAGATCCGCGTCCGATCCTCGGGCACGAAGGCATTCCCGGACATTTCGTGCAGATCTCCATCGCCAATCACCTCGATGACGAGATCCGCCGCCAGCAGGGCGACTCGGTGTTCATCGAAGGATGGGCGCTGTACGGCGAGGAGATGCTGACGCGTGAAGGGTTGTACGCGGCGGAATCGGCGGCGGCGGGACAGGTGCTGCGGCTCTCGCGCTACCGCGCCGCGCGCATCGGCGTGGACGTGAATCTGCATACCGGCCGATGGACGTTCGATCAGGCGGTGAAGTACTTCATGGAAGCGGGCGGGCTGGACAAAGAGGCAGGCACGGGCGAGGCGGCGGGAGCGGCGTCCGAGCCGACGCAGAAGATCAGCTACATCACCGGCAAGTGGCAGATCATGCAGCTCCTCGGGCGCTACCGCGACCTGAAAGGCGCCGCCTTCCGGCTCGGCGCGTTTCACGACGAGCTGATCGCGCACGGCTCGCTGCCGGTTTCGGTGCTCGAATGGATCATCCTCGACGATCCGTCGTCGCTGGAAAAGGCAACCGGAAAAACATTGAAGTGATGTGTAGGACAGGCGCCCTCGCCTGTCCACTGGAGGAACAGATGGAAATGACCCAATACGATCCCGGACAGTTCTGCTGGGTGGAGCTCGCCACCTCGGACGCGCAGGCCGCGAAGAAGTTCTACAGCGACCTGTTCGGCTGGCAGTACGACGAAGTGCCGATGGGCGGCGATCCGCCATACAACATCGCGAAGCTGGAGAAGGGGCAGGTCGGCGCGATCTACGAGAACAAGCAGGTGCCGCCGAGCTGGCTGTCGTACGTCTGCGTCGCCAGCGCCGACGAGACGGCGGCGAAAGCGAAGTCGCTCGGAGCGAACGTGACGGTCGAGCCGTTCGACGTGTTCGACCTCGGCCGCATGGCCGTCATGACCGATCCGGAGGGCGCGACGTTCGCCCTCTGGGAACCGCACACACACAAGGGCGCGGGCGTGGCCAATGAAGCCGGATCGTTCTGCTGGAACGAGCTCATGGCGCACGACGGCGAAGGGGAGCGGAAGTTCTACACGAGCCTCTTCGGCTGGACGGCGAAGGGGAGTCCCGAATACACCGAGTGGCACGACGGCGACAAAGCGCGCGGCGGATTCCTGGAGATGAAGGAAGCGCGCTTCGAAGGAGTGCCGCCGTTCTGGAACACCTACTTCATGGTCAACGACGTCGACGCCTCCGCGGCAAAGGCGCAGTCACTCGGCGCATCGCTGCATCACGCCCCGACCGACATCCCGAACGTCGGCCGCTTCGCGGTTCTCGGCGACCCGCAGGGGGCGTCGTTCTCGATCTTCAAGCCGAATATGTAACCAGTGCTGAGTGCTAGGGGCTGAGTGCTGGGAGCACTCAGCACTCAGCACCCCAGCACCGCGTTATTACTTCTTCCGCGTGTACGTAATCTCCATCATCTTGAACGTCCGGCCATCCGGCCCGGGGGTCCACATTTCCATCGTGTGGTGATCCTTGTCCGTGACAGTGATCTTCTCCTCGACCGGGGCGTCCTTGCCGGTCATCGGGTCGGGCATCGACGAGTTGAACTTCCACGTCTTGCCGTTGTCGGCGGTCGAACCGGTCGACATCATCATGCCGGTGGACATGCTGTCCATCCAGGTTCCCCAGTACTGCTTCTTGATGTTGTCGTAGCCGGTGTAGCCGATGCCGCTGAACGGCATGCCCATGAACGTGCCGCTGAACTTCTCCATCATTTCGCGGTTGCCGAGGACCCACGAATTTTCCGACGTGCCGGTGCTGACCGTCGGTTCCTGGCCGGGCGCCATCCACATCGTGACCTTGGCGTCCCAGGTGCCGGCCATGCCGTCGAGCAGCTTGTGCGCGTCGCCCGGCGTCATCGCCTTCATCATCGCTTCCATGGCCGCTTTTTCTTCGGCCGACATTTCCTTCTTCTGCGGCTCGTCCGCGAAGGTGCTGGTACAGAGAACGAGCAGAGCCGTGGCAACGAGAACCCGGATTTTCATACGACTTCCTCCAATCAAATTTGGGGGGATCGTACTCCTAATGGCCTCATCGCGGGCGGGACGCTCGCGCTCTCTCCGCGATCTCCATCTCCGCGGCGGTCAGCTCTACGGGCTGTAGATAGCCCTCCGAGTCGTTCACCCGGCTCGCCAGCACGTTCCGATTGATCGGCCGCGCGCCGCTGTGCTCCTCGATCCGCCGCAGAAAGGCCTCCGGATCGCGCGCCAGGTCGGCGTAATCGATGATCACGAACCGCTCGTCGCGCGGCAGCGCCAGGACCGACGTCAGATTCGCGCTCCACTCCTGCGCGTACGCCGCGACGTCGCCGCTGCGCGGCACTTCGCCGCGCGCCTTCGCCGAGCGGAGGCAGTCGGCGATGTCGCGATGGATGTAGATCCAGCGTCCGCGCGGAATGAGTGTCCGCAGCAGCTCGATCATCGTCGCCGGCCAGCGCGGGTACTTCACGCCCCAGACGTCGCGCCCGCGACGCGACGCGGAATCGCGCGCGCCGACGAGCGGCGACTCGTACTCGCGGCGCAGCGCGCCGAGGTATTCGTCGATGGGCGGCGTGAGATCGAGCAGCCAGCGGTTCACGTCGCCCGCGTAGACGGCCTCGATCTTCTCGTTCACGTCGGCGCGATTCATGTCGTACACCATAGCCCGGCCGATGGTGACGTTGATCGCCATCTCGAGATCGGAGGCGATGCTCTCGCCGAACAGCAGCGCGTTCGGCGCGGAGCAGATCAGCCGCTGCAGCAGCGTGGTGCCGCAGCGGGTGGAGGGGGCGGTGACGAAGAGCGGCTCGAGCTCGCTGACGAACTCCGCCGGGATCGGCATCACTCCCATGGTTTGGAGATGACGCAGGAGTTGATGCCGCCGATGCCCATGCTCAGCTTTCCGGTGTAGCCGGGGGCGACGTCCGATCCTTCGGTCTGCACGAATTTCGCGGAGTGCACTTTCACGTCGGCGTGCAGCTCGCCCTCGGTCAGCGCCATCGGGAAGAGCTTCCCGCGCGCCATGCCGATGTGTTGCGCGGTCAGCTCCCAGCCGCCGCCGACCGACATGCCGTGGCCGAACGTTCCCTTGCGCGCCGTGAAGAGGACGTCGGGATGGAGCAGCTCCAGCGAGTGCTCGATCTCCGTGGCGTCGCCCGGCGTCGCCGTGGCGTGCATGTCCCACGTCGTCACGTCGCTGGCCTGCAGCTCTTCCATCGCCTGCTTGATCGCCAGCTGCGGTCCGCTCTTCGACGGCGTGATGATGTGATGCGCGTCGGACGACGTGCCGACGCCGACGATCTCCAGGCCGAGCGGCTTGAAACCCTGCGCTCTCATCTTCTCCGCGTCGCCGACGATCCAGACGCACGAGCCGCCGGCGACGTGCGTTCCTTTCAGTCCGGTCAGCGGACGCGAGACGTCGGCGTCGGCCGAGACGACGTTCGCGTTGTAGAACGCGGAGAGCACCATCGGATGCGGCGGCGGATCGCACATGCCGATGACCACCGCGTCCGCTTCGCCGAGGTGGATCGCGTCCATGGCCATCTTCGCGGCGATGCCGAACGATGCGCACGCCGCGATCGGCGCGAACGCCGGTCCGACGATCTTGCCGATCATCGAGATCTGCGACGCCGGGATGTTCGCGATGTTCCAGAGCAGGTTCGGCGACACGCTGGCCCACGGTTCCTCGGGGCAGCCCCATTTCTTGTTCAGCGCCCGGATGCGATTGAGCTTCTGGCGGATGCTGGAGAGCTTCGCCGATCCCGACGACGGCGGCACCGGCTCGCCCTGAATGACCGCGGCCTCGGCCAGATACTCGCGCAGCGCGTCGCTCCGCTTCGCCCAGTACGCTTCCGACGCGTGCTTCGCCTCGATCCACTCCTCGCTGCCGACGAAGAGCTCCGCCGGATCGCGCGGTGCGTGCGGGTCGTGCTCCTCGCCGTCGAGGTGATCGCGCAGCGCCTCGCAGCGTTCCGGCCTGGCCCAGAACTCGTTCCAGCGATGCTGCGCGCGATCGAGCCGCAGCGCCTCTTCGCCGGTGACCGTGATGTCGCCGAGGCCCGTGCCGACGTAGACATGGCAGCGCGTGCCGAGGGACTGCAGATATGCCTCGACTCCGGGGTTCTGTCCCAGTGATTGGATGAACGCGCCGATGGCGTACTGCACCATCGGTCCCATCTTGTCCTTCAGCTGCGAGAACTTGGCGGGGGGAAAACGTTCGTCAAACCAGCCGTGATATGTTTCAAAGTCGAAGTCGGGGTATCCAACGAGAAAATTCGATGGACCGAAGCCCTCAAATGGTGAGAGCCATGTGTCGGCTCGCTCCAGGTTGCGGGCGAACGCGTCGACGTTCGGCGACTTCGGCGCGACGATGCCCCAACCAAAGATTCCGATGCGTTTGCGGTCCGGCATAGGTGGCGCATTGTAGCGAAATCCTGTCAGGGAACTTGCATGATGACCCGCGTGAGAAACAGCGTTCTGATCCTCAGTGCGATTGTGATTCTGTTCGTCGCGTGCCATCGCCGTGAGACGCGCGCGCCGGGCGCCGCTCAACCTCCGACGACCCAGACCATCGCCCCGGCCGACGCCCGTCCCGCGCCCACCGGCACCGACGCCATGACGCAGACGGTGGAGGTCGAAGACAGCCGCTCCGAAGAAGACGGCGGCGCGACCACCGCACCACCGCCGCCGCCGAAGCCTGCACCCAAGAAGAAGCATTGACGCCGCTTTACGAAGCCCTCCTCGAACGCGATGAAGCGGCGACCCGCCGCGCCGTGGAGGACTTCGGCGACGATCACGAGCTCTTCCTCGCCGTGGCCCGCTTCGCCGTGCTCGCCTACGCGCCGTCGCAGCACGCCAAGCATGCGTTCCTGGCCTGCCTCGCCGCATACGACGTGCGCCAGGAGCTCGGCGCGTCGTATCGCGAGATGCTCACCGAGTGCGCCATCTACGCCGGCGGCAGCCGCCTTCCGTGGAGCGAGCCGCCGATCCTCGATCCGCCGCAGGTGGAGGAGGAGCCCGATCTCGACGCCGCGATCCGCGACGGCGACCGCCTCGCCGCCGAGCACTGGCTCGCGTTCCACCTCGACGACCCGCAGCTCGAACGGCGCTACTTCGAGGCCGCCGCGCGCGACTTCGAAGACCTCGGCCACAAGCTGATCATCTCCCGCGCCGCCTGGCGCCTCGTCCCGATCCTCGGCGAGAAGGGGAGGTTCGCGTTACTTCGCACCGGGACCATGGAGTGGACGGCCTATCGCGGTGAAACATACGTCGAGCGCGGCGTGTCCGTCGATCGCGAACAAGTCGTTGATCGTCTCGTCGCCGATGTGATCGAAGAACACGGATCATTGATCGCCACGCACAACATCTTTCTATTGGATGCCGCCCTCGGCACGCCCGCCGAATCGCGCGTGCTCGAATACCTTGGTGCCAGTGTCATCCTGAGCCGCGCAGACGGCGAAGGACCCGTACCAACCTTGCACCCCTACCGCCTCGCCCGCGACTACGCCCAGACCCTCATCGCCCACGCCGTCGCCACACGCATCCCGCAGGCGAAGGCGATGCTCCCCTCCGTCCACGAAAACCTCGAGCAGGCGACAGGATTCGAAGAATGGTCCTTCGCCTAAGCCTCGTCCTTCTCCTCGCCGGCTGCGCGTCGTACACGCGCATCGATCAGCTCACGAACACGCGTGCCGTCTGGGCCATCGACGTCGAGGACGAATCCGGCCGCGTGCTCTACGCGCAGAACGGGCACAAACTGATGGTCCCGGCCTCGAACCGCAAGCTCTTCTCCGCCGCGACCGCCGTCGATTGCTTCGGCTTCGATCACCAATTCACGACCGAACTGTGGCGCGACGGCGATGACCTCGTGCTGCGCGGCGGCGGCGATCCGTCGTTCGGCGGCCGCTACTACGCCTCGCCCGGCGACGCGTTCGCGCCGATGCTCGCCGCCGTGCACGCGCACGCCATCACGCACGTGCACGACGTCGTCGCCGACGTCTCGCTCTACGATCGCGTCGTCATTCCGCCGAGCTGGAAGGTCGGCAACCTGCCGTCGTCCTACTCCGCGCCGGTCGACGCCATCGCGTACCACGAGAACACGATCGAGGAGAACGCGATCGCCGATCCCGCGCTGCACGCCGCGCGCGCGTTGCGCGACCTGCTCATCTTCGACGGCATCACCGTCGACGGCGACGTGCGCCTCGGAGTTGCCAGAGGGGAGCGCATCGCCGCCGTCGACTCACCGCCGCTGTCGCAACTGCTGACGACGATGCTCAAGAACAGCCAGAATCTCTACGCCGAAATGCTGTTCAAGAACGCCGGCGGCGGTTCCTACGCCTCGGCGATCGACACCGAACGCCGCTTCGTGAACGAGATCGGCATCGACCCGCACGACCTCCGCTTCGTCGACGGCTCGGGTCTCTCGCCCGACGACCTCGTCTCTCCCGCGGCGGTCGTGAGGCTGCTGCGCTGGATGAACGCGCCGCCGCGCCGCGGCGCCTGGTGGCAGCTGCTGGCGACGCCGAACCAGGAAGGGACGCTCCACTACCGGCTCGTCGACCTCGAGTCGCGCCTGCGCGGCAAGACCGGGACGCTGGAGGGCGTCAGCGCGCTCAGCGGCATCATCGCCATGCCGCGCGGCGGCTATCGTTATTTCTCGATCATCGTCGATCACAACACGACGGCGGACGTGAACACGACGATCGACGCCATCGCGCGCCTCATCGCCGTCAATTAGCCCTTCTCCCCGCCGCGGCGGGGGAGAAGGTGCCGCAGGCGGATGAGGGGGTTTCCCTTGTGCCACGAGGGAACCCCTCACCCGCCTGCGGCACCCTCTCCCCGCTGCGGCGGGGCGAGGGCTATGAAAACGGTCATCTCCGAGTGAACTCCTCCCCAAAAATCGTCAACATCTTGACCTCCCCATCCACCCCCAGCCGGAACTCGACCTGCTCGTCGACGTCGTCGTCCTCGGAGAACGCGCTGAACGTATCGAAGTGGTAATGCGTGAGCGGCAACGTGAGCCGCCTCCAGCGCAGCACCAGCGCATTGTTCTCCACCGTCACCGTCGCCTTGCCGTACGCGGCGTTCTCGTACGTGCCGGCGTACGCGGCGAGCTCGCGCGACGGGTGCGTGTCGCGATGGCGCTTCGCCTCGCGTTCCACCTTCGCCGCCGCGTCCTTGTCGTCGATCTTCTTCTCCGCCGCGAGGTAGTAGGCGTTCCAGTCGCGTGAAGGCCGCCCGAGGAGCAGGTCGATCAACGCCGCGCGCAACGCGAGGACGGAGATCCCGCGGCCGACGTTCGTCATCACCACCACGCCCGCGTGCTCACGCGGCAGCAGCGCCACCTGCGTGCGGAAGCTGTTCAGCGCGCCGGCGTGCGAGATCAAGGTCGCCCCGTGGTAATCGGACACGTTCCAGCCCATCGCGTACGCCAGCAGGTTCGCGTCGGGGTTGAGCTCGCGCGTCGAGCCTTCCAGTCGGATCAGCGTCTGCGGCGTCTTCGTCTCGTTCAGCACATCCGCGGCGAGGAGCCGCTTGCCGTCGATCGCGCCGTCGGCGAGTTGAAAGCGGAGCCATTGCGCCATGTCGCGCGCGCACGACGCGATCGTGCCGGCCGGCCCGAGGTTGTCTTCATCGACGAGCGCCTTCGGGGAGACCGCGCCCGTCTTGATGTCGTAGCGATGCCCGCTGGCGTGATCGGCCGCGCCGTTCCATTCCGCGAAGGTCGTCACGCTGCGCGTCATCTGCAGCGGCTGGAAGATCCGCGTGCGGACGAAGTCGTTCCACAACATCCCGCTCGCGTGCGCCACCGCCTCGCCCGCCACCATGAACATGATGTTCTGGTACTGATAGGCGCTGCGGAACGGCTTCGACAACTCGACGCCGCCGATGGCCCGGATGACCTCCTCGCGCGAGAGGCCGGAGTTGTCCCATAGCTCGTCGTGGCGGCTGAGGCCCGTGCGATGGGAGACGACGTCGCGCAGCGTGACCAGCGAGTCGGCGCAGGCGTCGTCGAGATGGAAGTAGACAACATGTTGACGAACCGGATCGTCCCACGTCAGCTTCTTCTCGTCGACCAGCATGGCCAGCGCCGTCGTGGTGAAGGCCTTCGACGTCGACGCGATCTGGAACAGTGTTTCATCGGTGATCGGCGCGCTGCCGCCGAGCTCTTTTTCGCCGTAGCCTTTGGCCAGCACGACCTTGTCGTCCTTCACGATGGCGATCGCCAGTCCCGGCAGCTTCCACTGCTTCATCGTTTCCAGGGCCAGTTTGTCGACGGCTGTCTGTGCCTCGGACAAACGCGCGACCAGCAGAAAGGCAAGGACGATCACTCTTCTCATCCGTTAATCTTACGGGGCGATGAAACGTCTCTGCGTCTTCTGCGGCTCGAATGTCGGCGCGCGTCCCGAATACGCAGACGCCGCCCGCGACATGGCGGCGACGCTCGCCGCGCGCGGCATCGGTCTCGTTTACGGCGGCGGCCGCGTCGGCCTGATGGGCATCCTCGCGGACGAGATGCTCCGCCTCGGAGGCGAAGTGATCGGCGTGATTCCGCGCATGCTGTCGGAGCGCGAAGTCGGACACCTCGGGCTCGCCGAGCTGCACGTCGTCGAGACGATGCACGAGCGCAAAGCGAAGATGGCCGATCTCGCCGACGGTTTCATCGCCCTCCCCGGCGGCCTCGGGACGCTGGAGGAGATCTTCGAGATCTGGACCTGGGCCCAGCTCGGCTCCCATCGCAAGCCGTGCGGATTCCTCGACGTCGGCGGTTTCTACGCGCCGCTGTTCGAGTTCCTCGACCTCGCCGTCGAGGAGCGCTTCATCGCGCCGCGCTTCCGGGCCATCGCCATCGTCGACAGCGATCCCGAGCGCATGCTCGATCGCTTCGCCGAGTACGAGCCGCCCGACGTGGCGCGGTGGATCGATCACGCCCGGACGTGAGTCGCGCGGCGCGTGAACCACTCGCGCAACGCGAAGAAGACGAGCCCCGCGCTGATCACGTACAGCCCGCCCCACTGCAAGCCCTTTTGCGGTGAGATCACGATGTAGCTCCAGAGTCCGACCGCGATGATCGCCGGCAGCGGGTAGAGCCACATGCGGAACGGGCGCGGGCGCTCCGGTTCGCGGATGCGCAGGATCACCGCGCCGGCGATCTGCGCCATGAACGGGATCACCGCGCGGATCGAAAGGATCGCCTGCAGCACGCTCTTCAGCGGAATCCAGCAGAAGATCGCCGCGACCGTGCCGAGGAACACCAGCGACACGATCGGATACGCCTCGGTGGCGTGCAGCTTCGCGAAGAGTCCGAAGAAGTTCCGGTCGCGCGCGGCGGCGTAGAGGATGCGCGAGTAGCCGAGCATCAGCGAGAAGATCGAGGCGAACGCGGTCCAGAGGATCAGCACCGACAGCACCTGCGCGGCGCGATGTCCCATCAGCACTTCGATGTAGTCGCCGATCACCGACTTCGACGTCATCGCCTGCCGGATCGGCAGCACGGAGATGAGGCAGGCGTTCATCACGAGATAGATCGCGGCGATGGCGAGAATCGAGATCACGATCACGCGCGGAATCGTCTTCGTCGGCTCCTGCACCTCGTCGCCGAGGTAGCAGATGTTGTAGTAGCCGAGATAGTCATAGACGGCGTAGATCAGCGCGGCGCCGAGACCGGCGAAGCCGAGCTTGTTGTCGAAGCGCGGCGCCGACCAGAAGTTGAAGGCGCTCAGTTTCAGGTGCGGCAGTCCGGCGCCGATGACGATGACGAGCGTGAGCAGCACGCCGATCCAGAGCAGGATCGAGAGCTTGCCGATCGTCTCGATCCGCCGCAGGAGCAGGAGGACGGTGAGCACGCAGACGATCATCGCCGTCAGCGGAATGTGGTGCTCGACCGCGGGGACGAGCACGCGCAGGTAATTCGCGAAGCCGATGCAGCCGGAGGCCATCGACAGCGGCGCGGAGAAGAGGATCTGGAAGAGAAAGAGGAAGGAGACGAGCCGGCCCCATTTTCCGTAAGCGGAGCGGAGGAAGTGATACGAGCCGCCGGAGGAAGGGAGCTCGGACGCCAGCTCGGCGGTGACCAGGCCGTCGCAGATGGCGAGCAGCCCGCCGAGGATCCAGGCCAGCATCCCGCGCGTGCCGCCCATCTCCGACAGGATCAACGGGATCGTGATGAACGGCCCGATCCCGACCATGTCGATCATGTTCAGCGCGATGCCGCGCCAGAGGCCGATGTCGCGGCGAAGCTCGGACATGGTGCGATCTTAGCGCTTGAGCTGTTGAGCGCCTGAGCTCTTGAGGGCTCAACCGCTCAACCGCTGAACAGCTCGACGCCTAAGGCTCGCTCCTCACCACGACCGTAATCGCCGCCACCACCTTCACACTCTTCCTCGGCAGCTCGATCGCGTTGCGTTGATCGTCGACCAGCGTCTTCTTGCCGTTCTTGGCCCACCAGCGGCCGACCCAGACGTCCTTGCCGACTTTTGCGATCACCAGTTCGGCGGTGTTGGCGCGGCCGCGGGGGCGGTTCTCGGCGACGAGAAGGTCGCCGTCGCGGATGCCGACCTTCTTCATCTCGTCGCCGGCGGCGCGGAAGACGATCTCCCCTTTCTCGATCGCCTCGGCCGGCAGGACCACCTGCTCGTGCCGCAACTCGTCAATAGGTTGACCTTGTCGCAGCAGGCCGGCGGTGCGCATCTCGATCCAGCCGTCTCCTTCGCGCACCGCGCCCGGCCTGCCGAGGGGCCAGAGCGGGGCGGAGGGGAGGCGGCTGGAGGGCCGGCGGTCGGGAGCGTCGGCCACGATCATCGCGGAAGGCTCGCCGCCCGCGAGGAGGCTCTCCGCGCGATCGATCATCATCTCCGCGCGCACCGTGCCGATGCGCGCCTCGCGCAGCGTGTCGGTCAGCAGCGGGACGTTGACCATGGCGTCGCTGCCTGCGCGGACCGAGAGGCCGCCGCCGAGCTGGATCTCCGTCAGCTCGAGCACCGCCGCGACCTTGCGCAGCACGAGGATCGAGACATTCGCCCCCTTCTCCAGGGCGGCGAGGTGACGGCGGCTGACGCCGGCCATGCGGGCCAGGCGAGCCTGAGTCAGGCCCTTTCGGATGCGTGATTCGCGTACGGTTTCGCCGAGCATCTAAGTAACTTAAAGGTTACTAACTACGGGTGATGTAAGCAACTCATGTCTATGCAAGTGGTCATAGATCAGAGAGATGCGAGAGTGCGGATGCTCAGCGCCTGACAGGAGCGCGCGGAACGCGGGGACGGCGGAAGGGAGGGGCCGAGAGCCTCCCTTCCGCCGGCCGCGGCCGAGCGGGACCTCGTCTGTTTCTCTGCGGGATCGACCACGTCATGACGAACACTCTCGCACAGGAGTGACGGCAAACGCGCAATCCACCCCCTGTGGAATCCATCCGGAGGAGGAATGAGGATGGATCGGTCGTGTGGGTAGAAGTCCTGATATCAGTAGGATTTGCGCAGGATCATGCACGGCAGTGCGCAAAGAAGCGTCTCGGGATTGACACATATCCTGCATTCCACTAAAGTGCAGGATATTGCACATGATGAGCCGTCTCGAGAAATATATGAGGAGCCGGGGGATCAAGCCGGCGCACCTCGCGCGGGAGTCGGGCTACAGCCGCCAGCATCTGTTGCGGATACGGATGGGGCGGATGGAGCCGACGCGACGCTGCATCGCAGCGATCACGGCGGCCTGCCGCCGCCTCGCGCGCGAACAGGTGCATGCCGCCGACCTGTTCGACCTGGATGGGGAGGAGCGATAGCGCCCATCGCGTCGGTCCGGAATCCGATGCAGCATAGCGCCGACTCGCCGCTCTTCACAACCCGCATCGCGGTGGTGGCGAGCGACCGTTCGACTGCGGAAATGCTGCACACGTTTTTCCGCCTGATGGAGTTCGAAATCGCTCTCGTGGAGGCCGATTCCGGCGCCCTCGACACAATCCGTAGAGCCGCTCCGGCCGTCGTCCTGATCGATCTCGACCTCCCCGATCTACGTGCGCTGGAACTGGCCCGCGAAATCGGCACTGAGTTCGCCATGATTTTCATGACCGCCCACGGCGCCACCGCCCCCGCCGGCACGCGGGTCGTTCCCAAACCGCGCCCGAAGTTCGAGGAGCTGCTGGAATTGCTGGAGGCGGTGCTGGAGAGATGCTAGCGGTTGAGCGGTTGAGCGGTTGAGCTGAACCGCTGAACCGCTGAACCGCTTAATCGCTCTCTGGCACCCATGTTGTACGCTCGCGCGGCAATGCGACGCACATCCATTCTCTTCATCGCCTTCTTTCTCGCCGCCTGCGCCACCACCCAGCCGCCCCAGCCGAGATCGCAACCGGCGGCACAGACGCCGCTCTTCGGTGAGCACGGCTTCGACATCACCGGCATCGACCGCACGGTCGAGCCGTGCGACGACTTCTACCGTTTCGCCACCGGCAAGTGGCGGGAGGCGCATCCGCTGCCGCCGCAGTACGCGCGCTTCGGCCGCTTCGAAGAACTGGCCGAGCGCAACCGCCAGACGCTGCGCGACATCCTGGAGGAAGACGCGAAGGCGCACGGCGCTCCCGGCTCGACGGAGCAGAAGATCGGCGACTTCTGGAATTCCTGCATGAACGAGACGGCGATCGAGGCGGAGGGGATGACGCCGATCGCCCCCGAGCTGAAGCGGATCGACGAGGTCCGCGACCTCTCCTCGCTGCAGGACGAGATCGCCCGCCTGCAGTCGCTCGGCTACGCACCGGTGTTCCGCGTCAGCGGCCAGGCGGACTACAAGAACAGCAAGAGCGTGATCGCCTTCCTCTCCCAGGGCGGCCTGGGACTTCCCGATCGCGATTACTACCTGCGCGACGACAAGCGCTTCGCCGACACGCGCAGTCAATATGTTGACCACATCGCGAAGATGTTCGTCCTGGCGGGCGAGGATTCGACCAAGGCCGCGGACGAGGCGAAGCAGGTGGTCGACTTCGAAACGAAGCTGGCGAAGTCGTCGATGAGCCGCATCGAGACGCGGAGCCCCGAGGCGACGTACCACATCACACCGGTGGCGGAGCTGGTGGCTTTGACGCCGAACCTCGACTTCGCGCAGTTCTTGCACGCCGTCGGCGTGGACGAGAAGTCGGTCAACGTAGCCCATCCGCAGTTCTTCAAAAACGTCAGCGAGATGATCAAGTCGACGCCGCTGGAGGCGTGGAAGGCGTACCTCCGCTGGCGCGTGCTCGACACCGCGGCGCCGACGCTCTCGCACGCGTTCGCCGACGAAGACTTCGCCTTCAGCAGCACGATCTCCGGCCAGAAACAGCAGCAGCCGCGCTGGCAGCGCTGCGTCCGCGCCGCCGACACCTCCATCGGCCAGCTCCTGGGTCAGGAGTACGTCCGCCGTCGCTTCACGCCCGAAGCGAAAGCGAAGATGAGCGCGTTGATCGACAACCTCATCGGCGCGCTGCGCGCCGACATCCCGACGCTGTCGTGGATGGGGACGCAGACGAAACAGGCGGCGCTGCAGAAGCTGAACGCGTTCCAGCGGCGCATCGGCTATCCCGACAAGTGGCGCGACTACTCCGCGCTGACGATCACGCCGGAGTCGTATGCGCAGAACACGATCAACGCGCGCGAGTTCGCCTTCCGCCGCGGCATCAATCGCATCGGCAAGCCGGACGATCCGAACGAGTGGGGCTTCTTCACGCCGGCCACGGTGAACGCCAGCTACCAGCCGTCGCGCAACGACATCACGTTCCCGGCCGGCATCCTGCAGCCGCCGTTCTACGACCCGAACGCGGACGACGCCTACAACTACGGCGGCATCGGCACGGTGATCGGCCACGAGATGACGCACGGCTTCGACGACGAGGGAGCGAAGTTCGATCCGGACGGGAACCTGCGCAACTGGTGGTCGCCGGCCGATCTGAAGAATTTCGAGGCGCGCGCGGAGTGCATCGCCAATCAGTACTCGGAATTCAACGTCGCCCCCGGCGTCAACATCCAGGGCAAGCTGGTCCTCGGCGAAGCGATCGCCGACCTCGGCGGCGCGACGATCGCGCTCGCCGCGTACGAGCGCTCACTGCAGGGCAAGCCGCGCGAAACGATCGACGGATTCACTCCCGAGCAGCGCTTCTTCCTCGGCTTCGCGCAGGTGTGGGGCGAGAACATGGCGCCGCAGGAACAGACCCGCCGCGCCCTCGCCGACCCGCACGCCCAGGGCCCCTTCCGCGTGAACGCGACGGTGTCGAACATGCCGGCGTTCGCCAAGGCGTTCGGCTGCGCGGGCGGAAAGAAGATGGTGCGGGAGGAAGGGAAGCGGTGCTCTATCTGGTGAAGTCCTTGAACCAGTCGAGATCGTGAAGGGAGGAGAGGTCGGGGTCGTCTTTGACGTCGTCGATGGGAGGAAGCGTGCCGGCGTCACGGGCTATGAGGAGCCATTTCTTCGCCGCGTCTTCGTCGCTGTGTTTCGCGTGAAGACGCGCGAGGGCGTAAGCGGAGGAGCCCTTCTCGAGGTTTTCTGCGGCGAGGAAGACACCGCCCGCTTGGTTGTCCTCACCTAGGTCGGCGAGGACTTCGCCCCAATCTGCAAGCACCGCTGGCGAGAGGAACCACACGTCGCTGTAGGCCTCTCTGGCTTGCTGCAGGATCGGCTGCGGATCATCAACTCTTCCCGCGAGCGTCTTCAATGTCGCGGCCCTGTTGGTGAGAACGTCGAGGTCCCCCGGTTTTAGCTTCAGCGCGGCGTCGTATTCGCTCACTGCCTCGCGCAGCAACGTACTCGCCTCCCCATCATCTTCGACAACCTCCGCCCGATCGCCGAGAAGATTGCCGAGGTTGTAGTAGACCTCCCAGTCGTTCGGATCGAGCTCGTGCGCTGTCGCGTAATGCGCGCGCGCCTCCTCGAACAACCTCGTCGCCTCATCTCCGCTCTTCAGCTTGGACAGCTCGCCGAGAGCGTAGCCCCAGTTGAAGTGCGCGTCGGCGAATTGGGGGTGTAGCGTCAACGCTTCTTCGTCGCAGCGGATCGATTCAAGGAGCAACTTCTCCGCGGCCTCGGGTTCCTTCTCTTCCGCCGCATCCATCGACGCCAGCCCCTTCAGCAACCATCCCCACGCCACCGCCTCGGCGATCTCGGGCGACGCATCCGCTTCATCCTTGAATTCGCTGAGCAGCTGTTCGTACTTGTTCGCGACGACCAGCGAGTTCGCCATCGCCGCGCGCTGACCGTTCTCCGCCTCGAGCAGGGCGTCGCGCGCTCGGTCTGCTTGTCCGCAAGGTCGCGCAGGTCCTTGCCGTGGCCGGGGAGATTGAACGGATTGACGACCGTGATCGTCTGCCGAAGATGCTTCAGCGGCTCGGCGAAGAGGGCAGGCGGGAAGACGCCGAGCTTCTTCGCGAGCGAAACGAAGAACGTGTCGGCGTCGTAGCCGCCGATGTAGCCGGCGTACTTGTTGCCGGTCAGCAGCCGCTCGTTCACATGCTGCGACGCCGGCCCGTCGCGATAGCCGATCCAGAAAAGGCGATAGTCGAACCGCTCGTAGCTCGCCAGCTGATCGAACACCGGGTCGGAGCTGCCGCTGTACCCGATCACGATCCAGGGCCGCCGTTCGCCGGCGCGGTGGAAGACCGCGTCGAGCGTGTTCTGCTTGAACTCGTCGTTGGTGTTGAGCAGCACGAAACCAGTGCGCTGTCCATGCAGGTAGAAGATCGACGGATCGACGACCTCGGCGGGATCGAAGTACTTCGTGCTGGGGACGTCGTAAACGGCAGGGAAGGATCCGAGCATCGCGCAGGCGCGGACGATGAGCGGATCGAAGTTCGTGGTGAGGATGCATTTGATGTAGTTGCTGGCGATCAGCTGCGCGAGCGCGATGTGCGCCCAGTTGATCCGCGCCTCGTCGATGTATTTCGACAGCAGCTTGCGGCGCTCGCCCGGCGCGACAAAGTTCATGTATTCGGCGTAGCCGGTTAGACCGGCGGGCATGGGGCCGAACTCGCGAGCAATCTCCTGCATCAATTCGCCGGCCAGCGGAATGCCCGCGGACTTCGAACAGCCCGCGCCGAGGAGTACAACGGCACCGCGGTCTTCCTTCGCGCGACGCAGCGAACTGACGACGTGATCGATCGTGACCATGGGTGGATTTCCCGAAATGATACGCTCCGGACGTGTATCCCCTGGAGCCCGATTCCGCGGAAATGCGCCGCCTCGTCGACGAGGCGATGCGCCATATCACCGCCCACATCGAGTCGCTTCCGGCGCAGCCGGCGATGAACGTGGAAGGGGCGACGGAGTTTGCGCGGACGCTGATCGAGCCGCTGCCGCGGCAGGGGACGGCGTATGGTCAACTACTTGACCAGCTCTTCGACGAGCTGATCCCGCGCTCGTTCAACGCGGCGGGGCCGGGGTACCTGGCGTACATCCCGGGGGGCGGCATCTTCCACTCCGCCGTGGCCGACCTGATCGCCGATTCGGTGAACCGCTACATCGGCGTCTGCGCGGCGGCGCCGGCGCTGGTGCAGCTGGAGGCGAATGTCGTTCGCTGGTTCGCGGAGATCATCGGCATGCCGCGGACGTCGGGCGGCGTGCTGACCAGCGGCGGCTCGCTGGCGAACTTCACGGCCATCGTCACGGCGCGCCGCGCGAAGCTGCCGGACGACTTTCTCCGCGGCACGCTCTACTGCTCGGATCAGATCCATCACTCGTTCCAGAAGGCGGCCAACCTGGCCGGATTTCCGTACGCGAATGTGCGGGAGATCGCGACGGACGGGAAGTTCCGCCTCCGCCTCGACCTGCTGGAGGAGGCGATCGAGCGCGATCGCGCCGCCGGCTTCACGCCGTTCCTGATCGCCGGCAGCGCGGGGACGACGAACACCGGCGCGGTGGACGATCTGGCCGCCGTGGCCCGCATCGCCCGCGAGCGCTCGCTCTGGTTCCACGTCGACGGCGCGTACGGCGCGTTCTTCATGCTGACGGAGCGCGGCCGCGCGGTGCTGCGCGGGATCGAGGAGGCGGATTCGATCATCCTCGATCCGCACAAGACGCTCTTCCTGCCCTTCGGCACCGGCGCGCTGCTGGTCCGCGACGCGCGATTGCTGCGTGCCGCGCACACGTCGCACGCCGACTACCTTCCGGCGATGCAGGACGCGGACGAGCTGGTCGACTTCTGCGAGCTCTCGCCGGAGCTGTCGCGCGATTTCCGCGGCCTCCGCGTCTGGCTGCCGCTGAAGCTCTTCGGCATCGAGCCGTTTCGTCAACAACTCGACGAAAAGCTCGACCTCATCGCCGTGGCCCGCGACGGCCTGGCGGCGATCGACGGCATCGAGATCGTCGCCGAGCCGGAGCTGACGATCCTCGCGTTCCGCCATACGCGGCTCGACAACCGCGAGCTCCTCGCCCGCATCAACGCCCGCAAGCGCGTGATGCTGACGCCGGGAATCGTGAACGGCACGTTCGTGATTCGCGTCTGCATCGTCTCCCACCGCACGCACGGCGATCGCATCGAGATGCTGCTCGAGGATGTGCGGGGCGCGGTGGGTTAAGCCGCCATCGCCTCGAATGCCTTCGCCACCGCGACTCCGAACAACGCGTGCTCGATGACCGGCACGGCGATCTGCTTCGCGGTCTGCTCCGTGACCGGCGGCATCAACTTCGTCGCGAGGAGCCAGCCGAGGTAGCCGGCGGCCCAGACGGCGAGCCCGAGTGCGGCGCCTTCGGCCGCGCGCCACCGCGAGTGCGGCAGCAGCGCCCAGATCAGCCCGGCGGTCGTTCCGTAGCCGAGCCGGAGCGCGTTCACCGCCGCGCTCTCGAGACCGGGCGGGAGCGGCAGCACCGACTTCACCTTACCGACCATGAACTCGCCCGGATCCATCTTCATCGGCGGCGTGCCTTCAGGAATGAGCTTCTTTCCGCTCTCCAGCAATCCCTGCATGACGAAGGTGCCGGCGACCCCTGCCGCGGCACCGAACGCAAGTCGTTTGATCGTGTTCATACGATGGTTCATCGCATGACGCTTGCCAGTGTGGAACGGACGAGAGCGCCTCCGGCGGGCGGGCCCGGCCCGCTGCGTTTGCGTTCGCGTCAATCGCGATTCGAGCGAGAGGCGCGCGTCCGGGCTAGGCCAACAAACGCTGCGGGCCGTGCCCGCCCGCCGGAGGCGCTCCGGTCTCTCTTCACCGCAGCGACGACGGCAATCGCGGGGACGACAGCAGCAGCTTGAACCGGCTCCAGTCGCCGCGGACCCATTGGGCCACCAGGTCCTTGCCGAGGTTGTAGTTGATCACGTAGCTGCGGTACTGCTCGATGAACTTCAGGCGCTGGCGTGCGCGCGGTTCCGACATCAGCGCGTATTTCGTCAACCAGTTGACGGCCTGATCGGCGGTCAGCTTGCCGTCGAGGTAGCCGCGGGCCGCCTCATTGCCGGCGTAGCTCAGCTTTCCGGCCAGCTCCTGGATCCGGTAGTACTTCGCCGCTCTTGCCGGATCGAGTCCGGCGATGGGGAAGAGATTCGACTTCTCGAATTCCACGCGCTCGTTCGCCGGGAAGGCGATGTCGATGCCGTAGTTCGCGCTCCCTTCGGCGATCAGCGATTGCGGGCTGAAGAGCGGATAGACCGTGAACTCCTTCCAGCCGCGGTCGCGCACCAGGTTCTTCTCCAGCAGCGCGTTGTAGACGTGGTGGCCGGGGTAGCCCTCGTGGCAGGCGAGGTCGATGGCGCGGTCGATGTAGATCGGGAGGTCGGTGTTGACCTGGATCAGGCTGTGGAAGTTGCCCTGGTACCAGTTGTAGCCGCTCCACGATTTGTTCGTCACGTACTCGATCGTGAACGTCTCGCCCGGCGGCAGCGTCATCTCCTGCAGCGTCCGCGCGCGGCAGCCCTCGATCGCCCGCTTGAACACGTCGTCGAGTTTTTCCTTCGGGATGATGAAGTCGCGTTTGAAGGCGTCGATGCGATCGGCCGGCGATCCGTCGCCCGGGAGCTCCTTGTCGAGAGCGGCCGTGAGCTGCGCGAAGTAGGCCTCGTCGTGATGCGGCGCGACGGCGTCGTAGAGCGCCTGCGATTCCTCGTCGAAGGTCATCTTCTTTCCGCCGAGGATCTCCGCGCGTGCGATCAGCGCCTCGGTTTGCCTCGCAAGATATTCGCGGCGCAGCGCGAGCATTTCGTCCGCCGGCTTCGGCATCGCCCGCAGCTCTTTGTCCAGCGCCACCGCGTCGTCATGGATCTGCGCGACCGTCGCCTTCTTCGCCTTCACCTCGGTGCGCCATTCCGGCGGACCGTAGTAGGCGTCGACGTAATCGGTGTCGTGTTCGCCGAGGGCGAGGACCAGCTTCACGTAGCGTTCGGAGGCGGCGTTCATGTCGACGGGAGCGGTCGTCGTCGTGCTGCTCGCGCATGCCGACAGCACGACGACGAAGAGGAGGGTGAGTATCTTGCGCATGGCGGCGCAAGTCTACTTCTCAGTTCCCGTCAGCGCGTGCAGCTCTCCTTCATCTGCTCGATCCATTTGCCGCTCTGTTGCAACTCGAACGTGTGGGTGAGCTTCTTCGCGCCGCTGCGGGTGAACGTGTCGCGGCCCATGGCCGTGATCGGACCCATGTGCGCCATCCCTTCCCACACCAGCGTGTCGCCCTGCCAGCCGGTGAACTCGGCGGACTGGTAGCCGCCGGTGATGTCGATCCAGCTCATCACGAATTTCTTCGCCGCGGCGTCGTAGCCGATGTAGGCGCGGCCGTTGTACGGCTTCGGGTTTTCCTTCGTCCTGGCCTGCGTGACGCGGACGTCGAGCCAGTTGCCGCCGAGCACCCAGGTGCCGGTGACGGTGGCGGTGTAGTGGATCGGCGGACCGTCGATGGTCATCGTGCCGCTGCACTGCCAGGTGTGGGCGAACATGTCGAGCTGCTTGAGCGCCGGATCGGCGGCGAAGGCGGAGGTGGCGAGGACGAGCGAGCACAGAGCCATCGCGTGGCGGAACTTCATCGTTGAATCTCCTTCTTGTTTATCCAAGCTACGCGCCGTCGCCGGCATCGGATTGGCTTTACGATGCGACAGATGCGCGCTCCGGCTTTCTTCGTCGCTCACGGCGCTCCCTCGCTGGCCCTCGAACACGATGACTTCACCCGCGCGGCGCGGGCGTTCGGCGAATCACTCCACGACGTCCGCGCCATCGCGCTCGTCTCCGCGCACTGGGAGGCGCGCGAGGTGCGGGTGAACGCGGTGGCGCGGCCGGAGCCGATCTACGACTTCGGCGGTTTCACGCCGCAGCTCTACCGCGTGCGCTACGACGCGCCCGGCTCGCCCGACCTCGCGCGCGAGATCGCCGCGCTCCTCGGCGCGGAGCTCGAGACCGAGCGGGGATGGGACCACGGCCTCTGGGTGCCGATGCTGCACGTCCTTCCCGACGCGCGCACGCCGATCGTGGAGATCGCGCTGCCGCGTTCGGGCGACCTGATGCAGATCGGACGCGCGCTTGCGCCGCTGCGGGAGCGCGGGATCGCCGTCGCCGGCAGCGGCGGGATCGTGCACAACCTGCGGATCATCGACTTCGCGAACAAGGACGCGCCGCCGCTCGAATGGGCGGCGGAGTTCGATCGCTGGATCGCCGGGCGGCTGGCCTCGCGCGATTTCGAGGCGATCGCGAATTACCGGACCGCGCCGGGCGCATCGCTCGCCGTGCCGACCTCCGAGCATTTCGAGCCGCTGCTGATCGCGCTCGGCGCGGCGCACGAGGACGATCGGCTGCAGACGATCTACGAAGGGTTTCAGTACGCGACGTTGTCGATGCGATCGATCGCGTTTCGTTAGACGTAGGACAAGCTCTCAGCTTGTCGGACAGGCTGAGAGCTTGTCCTACGTGTGCTACAAAGCCCCCCGTGCGTCCTCAGACCAGCGTCAAGCTCGCCATCGCGGCGGTGATCGCCATCTTCTTCGCCGGCTTCGTGCTGCGCGCGTCGGTGCGGCTGGCGAGCGTGGCGATGCACTCGCTCTTCTTCGCCGTTCTGATGGTGGTGGTCATCGCCTGGATGGTGGCGAAGCTGCGATAGCCGGAGCCGACGTCTCGTCCGCACTCCGTCAGCGCGCGAAGCTGTACCGCATCTCGAGCGACACCCTTCGTTCCCCGCCCACCGCCACCACCTCCACCCCCGTCCGCAATTTGCCCGGCGGGGAGAACAGATACGCGAATGTCAGTGCGTGGTGGTGGTTGAACTTGTCGCCGCGGATGGTGGCGCGGCCGTGGCCGAGGCGGCGGGAGACGAGGAGGTATTCGGCGAGGAGGTTGGTCGTATACGGCACGCCGCCGACGCGGATGATGGTCGGGCCCCAGCCGCTTTCGGCGGCGACAGTCCAATCATTAAAGGTGTAGTCGGCGCCGGCGATGTCGAAGCGCGTGGCCCAGTTGAACAGCTCGCCGTGCTCGAGCGCGTCGGCGCGGTTGTCGATGTGCGTGAGCTGCGCGGTGAAGCGGTCGGTGTTCCAGCGCGCGCGGGCCGACCAGCCGAGGCGGTGATCGGTCTCCGCGGAGACCGACGTGTAGTAGTCGGCATCGACCGGGATGTGCTCGCCGAGGAGCGCCCAGTGATCGCGCAGCATCCAGCCGCGCGCCGCGGGCAACGCGCCGAACGTGTCGTTGCCGGTGAAGACCGTCACGCCGCCGGTGAGCGAATGACGCCAGGTGTACGCGGCGTCGACGCCGATCGGCCGGAGCTCCTCGCCCAGCCAGCTGTTCAGCGCGGACGGCGTGATCGTGTACGGCGTCTCCCAGAGCGCGTCGACGTTCTCGCGCGTGGTGGGGAGGAAGAACGCTCCCTCCATGATGTTCAGGCGGTCGTCGCCGCGATGGAGGTTCTGCTCTAGATAGGCCTCGGTCACGCCGGCGCGCGCGCGCCGGCCGCCGTCGGCGTCGTTGCGCGCGATCAGGTGGACGTGCGCGCCGAGGGTCATCGAAGGACGCCAGTCGATGCCGAGCTGCAGCTGCGCGGCGACCGTGTCGTCGTCGAGCGGAACGCCGTTCGTGGGGCTTGAAGCGCGGAGGAGAGCGAAGCCGCTCCACTGCAACGAATCGGAAGCGGAGGCAGCAGTCGCAAGGGTGATGAAGACAATCAGCAACAGCCGCCGCATCGCTCCATGATAGCTAGTTGGCAGGTCGCCGTTGGCAGTTGGCCGTTTTGGAGAACCTTCTGCCAACTGTCAACTGCCCCCTGTCAACTCGTCCGCAATATGGCTGTACAGTTGCATCGTTGGCAAGAGCAATGCGCCCCCTCGTTCCTCTTTTCGTAACGCTCGCGATCTCCGCGCCGCTCTTCGCCGGCACGGTCGACGTCCGCGTGCAGGATCCCCGCGGTTCCGTCGTTCGGGATGCCGTGGTCTACGCAGTTCCGGAAGGACGTTCCGTCCCGCCTGCCCGAAAAACGGCAGTCATGGACCAGAAGAACCGGATGTTCATCCCCCACGTGCTGGCGGTGCAGACCGGCACGTCGGTCCGCTTCCCGAACTCGGACGACATCCGCCATCACGTCTACTCCTTCTCGCCGGCCAAGCCGTTCCAGCTGCCGCTGTACAAAGGCACGCCGGCCAATCCCGTGCTCTTCGATCGCGCCGGCGTGGTCACGCTGGGCTGCAACATCCACGACCAGATGAGCGCGTTCATCGTCGTCGTCGACACGCCGTACTTCGAGCGCACCGGCGGCGACGGGCGCGCCACGCTGCGCGACCTCGAACCGGGGAAATACGTCGTGCACGTCTGGTATCCGGAGATGCGCGACGAGCCGCCGCCGGCGAACGTGACCATCGCCGGCAGCGAGAAGGTCGACGTGTCGTTCAATACTCAAAAGAATGGCCATTCGTAGCTTCCAGACGAAGCTGCTGATTCTGCTCATCGCGGTGCTGGTGCTGCTGCAGGCCGGCACGCTGATCTCCGTTCACCTGGCCGGACAACGGACGCTGCGCAACATCATCGACCAGGAGCTGCGCCTCGGCGGACTGGTGCTCGACCGCGTCCTCGGCACGCGCGCGAAGCAGCTGCAGGATTCGCTGCGCGTGCTGGCGCTCGACTTCGCCTTCCGCGAGGCGATCGCCTCCGCCGACCTGCCGACCATCACCTCCGTCCTCTCCAATCACGGCTCGCGCATCGCCGCCGACGCCGTCGTGCTGATCGGCCTCGACGGCAACGTCACCGCCGATACCCTCGGCGGCAATCTCGCCGGCAAGCGCTTCCCGTTCGCCTCGCTCCTCGAGATCGTGCGCGACCGCGGCGAGGCGTCGGCGACGGTCTCCTTCCGCGGCCGCCCGTATCAGTTCGTCATCGTGCCGGTGCTGGCGCCGCGGCCGATCGCCTGGGTCTGCGCCGGCTTCGAGATCGACGAGCGCGTGCTCTCCGACGTCCGCCGCCTCACCGCGCTCGACGTCTCGCTCTGGAGCAGCACGGCGGGGGAGACGCAGCTGATCTCGACCCTGCCGGTCGAAGAGCGGACCGAGCTCGTGTCGCGGCTGGCCGAGATCTCCGCGCCGCGGAAGATGATCCAGACGAACCTGCGCCTGGCGAACGCGACGTACGCGACGCTGCTCGAGCCGCTGAAGACGAGCGACGGCTCGCACGTGAACACGCTGCTGCAGCGATCGCTGGAGGAGGCGCGGAGGCCGTTCGTCATCCTCGAGCTGAAGATCTTCGGACTGTCGTTCATCATGCTGCTCGCCGCCGTCGTGGCCGCGGTCTTCTTCGCCCGCACCGTCACGCATCCGCTGCGCGTGCTGGCCGACGCGGCGGGCCGGATCGAGCGCGGCGAGTACGGCACGCCGGTGCGCGTGACGCAGGCCGACGAGATCGGGCACCTCGGCACGGCGATCAATCAGATGCGCTCCGCGATCGCCGCGCGCGAAGACCAGATCATCTTCCAGGCCACGCACGACAGCCTCACCGGGCTGCCGAACCGCACGCTCTTCTTCGATCGCGTGTCGCAGGCCATCGCCTTCTCCAAGCGGAGCGGCGAGTCGGTGGGAATGATCATGATGGACGTCGATCGCTTCAAGGAGATCAACGACACGCTCGGCCATCATTTCGGCGATCAGCTGCTGATCGAGATCGGCCGCCGCCTGGAGCACACGCTGCGCGAGAGCGACACGGTCGCGCGCCTCGGCGGCGACGAGTTTGCCGTCAAGTTCACCGCGCCGACTCTGAAGCATGCGACCGAAGTGGCGACCCGCGTCAGTACCGCCTTCGACGCGCCGTTCGTCCTCGGCGACGTCTCGATCGAAGTCAACGCGTCGCTCGGCATCGCGTTGTATCCGCTGCATTCCGACGACGCCGATACGCTGATGAAGCGCGCCGACATCGCCATGTACGACGCGAAGAAGAACCACAGCGGCTTCGCCATGTACGAGGCGGGCCGCGACGAGCACAGCCTGCGGCGGCTGACGCTGATGATGGAGCTGCGCCAGGCCATCGCGCGCGACGAGCTGGAGCTCTACTTCCAGCCGAAGGTCGACGTGATCAGCGAGCGGGTCGTGCACGTCGAGGCGCTGGTGCGATGGAAGCACGCCGTGCACGGCGTGATGCGGCCCGACGAGTTCATTCCGCTCGCCGAGCAGGCCGGGAACATCGGGCTGATCACGAAGTGGGTGGTGCGGAAGGCGATCGCGCAGTGTGCCGTATGGCAGCGCGCGGGACTGGAGCTCGCGGTGGCGGTGAATCTCTCCGCGCTCGACCTGCTCGACTCGGAGCTGCCGACGCTGATCAGCGGACTGCTGTCCGAGGTCGGGCTCGCGCCGTCGAAGCTCGTGCTGGAGATCACGGAGAGCGCGGTCATGAAAGACGCGGCGTACGCGCTGAAGGTGCTCCGCGATCTCAAGCAGCGCGGCGTCTCGCTGGCCATCGACGATTTCGGCACCGGCTATTCGTCGCTCGCGCACCTGAAGCGTCTGCCGGTCGACGAGCTGAAGATCGACAAGTCGTTCGTGCAGAACCTCACCGAGAGCGCGACCGACGACATGGTCATCGTCCGCTCGACCATCGAGCTGGCCCACAACATGGGCCTGATCGTCATCGCCGAGGGAGTGGAGACGCCGGAGTCGTGGGCCATCCTCAAGCGATTCGGCTGCGACATGGCGCAGGGGTACTACATGAGCCCACCGCTGCCGGCGAAAGAGCTCGGCGAATGGTTCGCCAGCTCGCGCTGGGGGACTAAAGTTGGGGTCGCATCTGGAAAATCAACTTAACGCCGCGCGTTAAGTTGATTTTCCAGATGCGACCCCAACTTAACCGTTCGTTAACCAACCTTCGCGCGGCAATCCCGTCTTACACATCCAAATGATGAAGATACGCAGCGTTCTTCTTCTGGCGTTCGTCTGCCTCGCGCTGGTGCTGCGCGCCGACGAGCCGCCGATCGCGATCACGCGGGCCGGCGGACCGATCTCCGTCGACGGCGATCTCTCCGACCCGGCGTGGCAGACGGCAACGCGCTTCGACGAATGGGTGGAGACGAACGTCAGCGACAACGGCCCTCCGCCGGCGAAGCAGCAGGGATGGGTGACCTATGACGACCGCTTCTTCTACGTGGCGATCAAAATGGATGACCCGAACCCGTCGCAGATCCGCGCGCCATTCGGCGATCACGACAACGTCAACGGCAGCACCGACGACTATGCCGGCGTGATCATCGACTCGCGCAACGACAGCAAGACCGCCATCCTCTTCCTCGTCAATCCGAACAATATCCAGTACGACGCCGCCACCGACGACAACATCGGCGAGGACAGCTCGCCCGACTACTTCTGGGACTCGAAGACGCGCATCACGCCGACCGGCTGGCAGGTCGAGATCCGGATCCCGTTCGCCTCGCTGCGCTACAAGACGGCCGACATCCAGACGTGGGGGATCATCCTCTACCGCAACTATCCGCGCGACCGCCGCTACCAGATGTTCACGCATCGCCTGCCGCGCGGCTCGTCGTGCTTCGTCTGCAACTACAACAAGATCACCGGCCTGACGAACCTCCCCTCGGGACAGCACCTCATCGCCGCGCCGTACGTGACGGCGGGCCGCGAGGACGGGAAGTTCACGAACGACGCAGGGGCCGATGTGAAGTGGACGCCGAACGCGTACACCGCCGTCGACGCCACCATCAATCCCGACTTCTCGCAGATCGAATCCGACGTGGCGGCGATCACGGCGAACGAGCGTTTCGCCATTTTCTATCCGGAGAAACGGCCGTTCTTCCTCGAGGACGTGAATCTCTTCGCCACGCCGATCCAGGCGGTGTCGACGCGCACCATCACCGCGCCGCGCTGGGGTCTGCGGGGGACCGGCAAGTTCTCCGGCGACGCGTACACGCTGCTCGTGGCGCAGGACCGGGGCGGCGGCCAGGTCATTCTCCCCGGGGCGGAGACATCGGACCTCGCCGATCAGGATTTTTCGTCCACCGCGGCCATCGGCCGCGTGCGCCACGACTTCGGCTCGACGTCGTTCCTCAGCATGCTCGGCACGACGCGGGAGATCTCCGGCGGCGCGTACAACCGCGTGCTGGGACCGGACACGGTCTGGCGCATCAACGACAAGTACACGTTCACCGGCGAGTTTCTCTTCAGCGACAGCCGCACACCGAATCGTCCCGACCTGACCAGGGTATGGGATGGCCGCCGCCTCCGCTCGCATGCCGGCACGGTGAATCTGCGGCGCAACTCGGAGAAGGACGATCTCTACGTCGAGTACTACGACTACGGCGACGAGTTCCGCGCCGACAACGGCTTCGTGCCGCAGGTCGGCTATCGCTCCGCGTTCGAGGAGATCGGCCACACGTTCCGGCCGAAGGGTTTCTTCAACCGCGTCCGCGTCTACGAGTTCGCGCAGTACCAGACGAAGCAGGACGGTTCGAAGCTGTACCGGCTGGTCTCCGCCGGCTTCGGCGCCGACGGCCGCCATCGCTCGTTCTGGCGCCTCCGCTTCGCCAACGACGAGGTGCGCAACGACGACATGCTGTTCGTGCGCAACCGGCTCTACTACACGCTGCAGTTCGCGGTGAACCGCGTGCTGTCGTTCGTCACCATCGACGGCTGGACCGGCGACGAGGTCGACTTCACGAAGAACCGCCCCGGCAAAGGCTCGAACATCAGCGTCGGCGCGACGATCCGCCCGAACGATCACCTCGAGATGCGCCTGAGCAACAGCGTGCGCTGGCTCAACGCCGGCGGCGGCCGCCTCTTCACGGCGCAGGTGGAGCGCGTCCGCGCCACCTACACCTTCAACTCGCGCAGTTACCTGCGGCTCGTGGCGCAGAACAGGCGGACGAACCAGAATCGCGCGCGCTTCGAAGATCAGACGCTCGATCAACACTCCGGCGAGCTTTCGTCGCAGCTGCTCTTCGCCTACAAACTGAACTGGCAGACCGTGCTCTTCGTCGGCGCCGGCGACCTGCACGAAGTGACGGCGGAGGAAGGTGACCTCTTCAAATCGGCGCGGCAGGTGTTCATGAAGTTGTCGTACGCGTTTCAACGATAGATAGCCGTTGGCCGTTGGCAGTTGGCCGTGGGCCGGAACTCCTGCCAACTGCCAACTGCGATCTGCTATCTTTTTCAACATGAGCGTCCAGGCCCAACCCATGTCGCTCGAGCGCGAGCTCGAATATCGGAAGAAACTGACGTCGATCACCAACAAGATCAACTCCGCCGAATCGATCCCGCACATCCTCATGGCGCTCGGTCCGCAGATCCTCGAGCTCCTCGACGCGGAACGGCTGACCATCTACGCCGTCGACACGAAGAACCAGGAGCTCTATTCGCTGCAGAAGATCGGCGACGTGCCGAAGGAGATCCGCGTCCCGAAGTCGTTCGCCTCGATCGCCGGTTTCACCGCCCTGGCCCGCAAGACCATCAACATCAAGGACGCGTACGAATCGGCCGAGCTGGCGAAGTTCCACGCCAACCTCCGCTTCGATCAGCGCTGGGACAAGCAGTCGGGCTTCCGCACGCGCGCCGTCCTGGCCGTTCCGATCCTCTTCGAGAAATACCTCCTCGGCGTGATCCAGCTGATCAACAAGCGCCACGGCGTGGCCTTCAGCGACACCGATGAAGACGGCGCGGAGGAGATCGCCCGCATCCTCGGTATCGCCTTCTACAACCAGCACAAGGTGGCCCGCCAGACCAAGCCGTCGCGGTTCGGCTCCCTCGTCGACAAAGGGATCATCTCGGAGAAGGACATCGAGACCGCCGTCTCCAACGCCCGCGTCAACAACATGAACGTGGAGAAGGTGCTGATCGAAGACTTCAACGTGCCGAAGGAAGAGATCGGGAAGTCGCTCGCCGCGTTCTACAGCACGCCGTTCTTCAGCTACGACGGCACGCAGACCATTCCTTCCGACCTGCGCGAGCGCGTGCCGTCGGACATGTGGAAGAAGTACACCTGCGCGCCGGTGGAGCGGCGGCCGGGGATGCTCATCATCGCCGTCGACGATCCGCAGGACCTGACGCGTCTCGACGGCATCCGGGCCATGAACCTCGCGCCGCGCTACGACTTCCAGGTCGGCATGCGCCACGAGATCATGGCGTACATCCTCAACTCGTACGGCGAGAAGGCGCAGGAGCCGGGGACCGAAGGCGTCGACCTGGCGAAGATCATCGACCAGCTCGGAGAAGGGGAGAAGGTCGACCTCGATGACGAGCCGAAGGCCGACGAGCCGGAGCTCGACGAGACCGACTCCGGCATCGTGCGATTGGTCAACCAGTTGATCATCGAGGCCTCCAATCGCGGCGCGTCGGACATCCACGTCGAGCCGGAGGGACCGCGGCAGCCGTGCCTCATCCGCCTGCGCATCGACGGCGACTGCCAGAAGTTCATGGAGATCCCGGGAGCGCATCGTAACGCCGTGGTGCAGCGCCTGAAGATCATGGCCAAGCTCGACATCTCGGAGCGCCGCAAGCCGCAGGACGGCAAGATCCGCTTCAAGTATTCGAAGGGGACGATCGAGCTCCGCGTGGCGACGATCCCGACCACGAATCAGAACGAAGACGTGGTCATGCGTATCCTCGCCGCCTCCAAGCCGCTGCCGATCGAGAAGATGGGCTTCAGCGACCGCAACCTGGCGAACTTCAAGACCATCCTGCAGAAGCCGTACGGCATCTGCCTCGTGGTCGGGCCGACCGGCTCGGGCAAGACGACGACGCTCCACTCGGCGCTCGGATTCATCAATACCGAGGACATGAAGATCTGGACGGCGGAAGATCCGGTCGAGATCACGCAGAAGGGACTGCGCCAGGTGCAGGTGCAGCCGAAGATCGACTTCACGTTCGCCGCGGCGATGCGCGCGTTCCTGCGCGCCGATCCCGACGTGATCATGGTCGGCGAGATGCGCGACCACGAGACCGCGGCCATCGGCATCGAGGCGTCGCTCACCGGCCACCTCGTCTTTTCGACGCTGCACACCAACTCCGCGCCGGAGACGATCACCCGCCTGCTGGACATGGACATCGATCCGTTCAACTTCGCCGACGCGCTTCTCGGCATCATGGCCCAGCGCCTGATCCGCGTCCTCTGCGCGAAGTGCAAGGACGGCTACCACCCGACCGCGGAGGAGTACGAGGAGATCATCGAGGCGTACGGCTACGACTGGTGGCAGACCACCGGCATCACCTACTCGCCGCAGCTGATGCTCTACCGCCCGAAAGGCTGCTCCGCCTGCAACGACTCGGGCTACAAAGGGCGCATGGGCGTTCACGAGCTCCTCGTCGGCACGGACGAACTGAAGAAAGCGATCCAGCACAAGGCGACCATCGACGACCTCCGCCAGCTCGCGCTGCGCCAGGGGATGCGCACGCTCATGCAGGACGCGATCGAGAAGGCGTTCCGGGGAATCACGGACATCAAGCAGGCGCGGGCGATCGCGGTGAAGTAGGCTACGGCTTCTTCTTTTTCCGTTTCGACGTGAGGAGAATCTCCGGGTCCCTCGTGTCTTCCCAGGCCTTTTCAAAAACGGGAAGGAGGTCGCCCTGGTCGAGCGCTTTTTCGAGCATTCGAAGAATCGTTCTCACCCGCTCGACATCCAGCGTCGCCCTTTTCACACCGAGCACGCCCTTGATGTCTTCGACGTCTTTCGCCCTGCCGGCGAGGGTCTTCAAGATGATCAGGTCTTCCGGACTGATGACCGGAATCTTCTTCCCCTTCACGTCGACGTCGAGCGACCGTTCGAGGAACTCTTCTTCCAATCCCGGTCCGGAAAGTACGACGTCGAGCCGAATGTCCGTCGGCCGATGGCGAAAAAGAATCACGCGGCTCTGCTCGACGAACTCCGCATCGTCGAAGACGAGATCGAAGCCATGACCCTTCAGGGCGGCGATGAACGAAGGAAGCGCTTCATGGTCGAGCGACACGGTGACATCGACGTCCGAGCTGTAGCGCGAACTGCCCCACAGAATCGCCGCCTGCGCACCGAACAGATACCAGGGAGCCTGTTGCTCCTCCATCGCCGCGGCAAGAGCGCGAAGCAGCTCAGCGACCTCGCGAGCGCTTGACACGGTGAAGGGCCTCCGACACTCGCAGGTGAGTCGCGAGGTCATCGCGGCGGTGCTGTTTCGTGGGCCAGTCGGGATGCAGCTCGTGCGCCCAGCGCCGCAGTTCGTCGCCGACGTGAAGCGCCTCCTCGGCGCTCATCCGCGACCGCAGCTGTGACGAGTGAAGGCGCTTGGCCCGCTCGATCGCCGCCCAGTCGCGATTCACGTACTCGAGGATGTCCTCTTTGCGCATCGCTCCGAGGATAACTCAGAAGCGGAAACCCACCCCCGCCGTGGCGATCACCGGGTTGATCTTGATCCGCGTTTCGGTATCGGGGCCGGTCGGGAAGACCGCGGTCGCGCGAGTCTTCAGCGGGACGTATTTGACGTCGCCGTGGATGTCCATGTTCGAGCCGATTTTGATGCTCAGGCCGGCGTCCGCGGCGAAGCCGACGTCGTCCTTGAAGTTGATCCGGTTCAGGGCGATGTCGTTCGGTCCGTTCGCCCCTTTGACGTCGTCGAAGAGGATGTAGGCGGCGCCGCCTCCGATGTACGGGTCGATGAAGCCGTTCGGCGCGAAGTGCCACTGCAGGACGGCGGTGAGCGGGATGAGCGACATCCGCCCGTTGAAATCGTTGAAGCCGGCCTGCGTCAGATTTGCCTTCGGCTTGACGCGCGCGGCCGCGAATTCGACCGAGACGCTGTTGCCGAAAAAGATGTTGGCCGCCGCGCCGTAGCCGAGGTCGCCTTTGAAGTCGGTGTGGATGTCATTCGTGCCGGTGCGGGTGAACGTGCCGTCGCTGTTGGGGTCGACCCAGACGGCGTTGAGGTCGAGGTCGAAGAAGCGGTCGGCGGCGAAAACGGGGAGGGCGAGGAGAGCGAGAAGGACGAGAAGGAAACGTGATTTCACGGCGTGAAACCTCCTGTACGCCGCGTTTGCGTTTCGCAAACTATGCCACGTGCTACACGCTCTCGCAGAGCTTCATGATCGCGCGGGTGAACTCATCCACATCGAACGGCTTGGGGATGACCACCTTCACGATGTCGAGGTCGAGTCGCGAGAGGGCCTGCTGCGAGACCGCGGAGACGACCGCGACCGGAATGGACATTTTTTCCCGCTTGATGAAGTCGATGATCTCGAAGCCGTTCACCTTCGGAACCATCAGGTCGAGGATGAGGATGGTGTAGCGGCCGCCGCTCAGTTTCTCCAGCGCCGTCTGGCCGTCGGTGGCGCTGTCGACATCGATGTCGCGACGCTGCAGGAGGCGCTCGACGAGGCGGCGGATGCCGGCGTCGTCCTCGACCAGCAGCGCACGATGTCTCTCTTCTGTGAACGTCATGCGTCCGGGCAGTTTAAGCGATTAAACTCCGCCTCCATGCGAAGAATGGTTCTGCTCCTGCTCACCGCATTCGTATGCCTGCCGTCAGTGAACGCCGATGAGTTCTCGGCGGCGAGTCTGGACAAGCGCCGCAGGGCTTTGCAGGACCTGCTGAAGGAACAGTGGGACGATTCGCTGCGCCGCGCGCCGGAGTATGCGTCGATCCTCGGCGACCGCCGCTGGAACGACAAGTCGAGCGACCTGTCCGAGGCCGCGGCGCTGGCGAACATCGCCTCGGCGAAGAAGTTTCTGAAGCGCTTCGAGGCCATCGACACCACCGGCTTCGACGAGCAGGAGAAGCTCGACAAGGAGCTGATGCTCCTCGACCTTCGCAACGACATCGAGGACGAGACGTTCACGCCGTGGCTGATGCCGGTGACGCAGATGGCCGGCTATCACCTGAACGCCGCGCAGATCCCGGCGCTGCTGACGTTCGCCGGCGTGAAGGATTACGACGACTACCTCACCCGCCTGCACAACGTGCCGAAGCAGTTCGCGCAGACCGAGGCGAACATGCGCAAGGGGATGGCGCGCAAGCTCATGCCGCCGAAGTTCCTCCTCGGCAAGGTCGCGGACCAGGCGGGGCAGATCTCGAAGATGGACGCGGAGGCGTCGCCGTTCGCGCGGCCGCTGGCGAAGTTCCCCGCGTCAGTGCTCCCCGATGAGCAGGCGCGCATCCGCAGGGATTTCATCGACGCCATCAGCAAGGACGTCCTTCCGGCGTACGCGAAGTTCGAGAAGTTCGTGCGCGAGGAGTACGCGCCGCACGGCAGGACGGAAGTGGGCGTCTGGTCGCTGCCGAACGGCGTGGCCCGTTACCAGAGCCGCATCCGCCGCTCGACGACGACGAGCATGACGGCGCAGCAGATCCACGACCTCGGGCTGCGCGAAGTGGCGCGCATCGAAGGGGAGATGCTCCAGGTGGCGAAGCGCCTCGGCTACAACGATCTGCCGTCGCTGAACAAGGCGATCGAGGCCAATCCCGATCTGCGCGCCAAGTCGCGCGAGCAGATCCTCGACCTCTATCGCCACTACGAAGATCAGATGTACGCCAAGCTGCCGCAGCTCTTCGGCCGCCTGCCGAAGGCGAAGCTGGAGGTCGTGCCGATCGAGCCGTTCCGCGAGAAAGCGGCGGCCGGCGCCGACTACAACACCGGCGCGCCCGACGGGTCGCGGCCGGGACGCATCAACGTGAACACGTACGACCCGCCGGGACACAAGACGATCTCGATGGAGTCGACGGCGTACCACGAAGGCGTGCCGGGACATCACATGCAGCTCTCCATTCAGCAGGAGCTGCCGGCCCTTCCCGATTTCCGCAAGCAGGGCGGCTACACCGCGTACGTCGAAGGATGGGCGCTCTACTCCGAGCGGCTGGGGAAGGAAGTCGGCTTCTACGAGAACCCGTACAACGATTACGGACGCCTGCAGGACGAGATGCTGCGCGCCATCCGCCTGGTGGTCGACACCGGCCTGCACTACAAGAAATGGACGCGGGAGCAGGTGGTCGATTACTTTCACGCGCATTCGGCGCAGGACGAGATGGACATCCAGAACGAGACCGACCGCTACATCGTCTGGCCGGGGCAGGCGCTCGGGTACAAGATCGGACAGTTGAAGATCCTCGAGCTGCGCGAGAAGGCGAAGCGCGAGCTCGGCGATAAGTTCGACATCCGCGGATTCCACGACGAGGTCCTCGGCGCCGGCGCGCTGCCGATGAACGTACTGGAGCAGCGGATCAACAACTGGATCGCGTCGCGGAAGGGGACAAGCTGAGAGCTTGTCCTACGTAAGGCAAGCTGTCAGCTTGTCGCCTCACCGTCCCCGTTCCTTCCGCACGATCTCGTTCGCGAACCGCAGATGCGCGCCGATCAACCGCGCGCGGCGCTGATCGACCGCGCCGCTGAGAGGCGTCATGTTGTGTGCGAGCAGGTCGAAGGTCTGCAGCCAGGTGCCGTTGCGGTCGATGACGCGGCCGCTCTCGTATTCGACCGCCGGGATGTCGTCGACGTGCGGCGGGATGTCGCGCGTGATGCGCGCCACCTCGGGCGGACCGAGCATGAGCGCCGGCAGCAGATCGTTCGGCGTCTTCATGCCGATCTCCGACAACTCCCGCGCCACCGCCGGCGTCCAGTGCGCGGCGATGCGATCGAGCGGAATGCCTCCGTCCTCCAGCCGTCCCATCACGATGGTGAACGTGTTCGGCGTGTTCGGCACGTACCAGATGGTCGTGTTCGGAAAGACGTCCCGGAACGCGCGGACGATTTGCAGATAGTTGCGCGTGGTGAGCGAATACATCGGCAGCCACATCGAGATCACGCCGCCGGGATTGAGGCGGCGCCGGCAGAGCTCGAAGTAGTCGCGCGTGTAGAGCGAGCCGTTGCCGGCGTAGCGCGGATGGATGGAGTCGGAGAGGATGACGTCGAATTTCTCCGGCGTGGCGAGGACGAAATTGCGGCCGTCGTTGATCTCGGCGTGGACGCGCGGATCGCGCAGCACGCCGTGATTGACCACGCCGAGGCGCGCGTTCGAGACCTCGAGCACCTCGGGGGAGATCTCCGCGATGGTGATGTTGTCGACGGGATGACGCGACACCGCCCATGCCGTGCCGCCGCTGCCGAAGCCGATGTGCAGCACCCGTTTCGGATTCGCGTGAATCAGCAGCGGGATGTGTCCCTGCAGTTTCTGCGTGCCGATCAACTCGCCCGAGGTGCCGGCGACGTTGACGCCATTGAGCTCGAGCGAGAGGTAGCCGGGTCGCAGTTCGCGCAGCGTCACCGTCGCCGTCACGTCCTCGCGGAACAGCAGGATCTTCTCCTTCGCGTCGGAAAAAATGCCGGCGGAGAGGATCACCTCATTCGGTTTGGCCGCCGCGAATGAGCCGGCGATGATCAGCGTCGCGACGACGATCCACGTCTTTCTCCGGCTCCAGAGAAACCAGGCGCCGAGCCCGAGGTTGACGCACGCCATCAGAAAGAGTCCGTTCTGGGAGCCGATGAGGCGGATCAGCACGAACCCGGCGAGCATCGAGCCGGTGATGCTGCCGATCGTGTTCGCGAGATAGACCTGGCCGACGGCGCGCGCCTCGCCCTTGCTGGCGCTCATTTCGTACAGGCGAACGGTCAGCGGGAACGCGGCGCCCATGAGCGCGGTCGGGATGATCAGCGCGGCGACGACGCCGGTGAGGAGCGTCGGGAACGGCGAGGTCACGCCGGCGGCGGAGAACGGCGTCACGATCGCGCCGAGAAAGTCGGAGAAGTGCGTGAAGAGGTGTACCTGCAGCGCGAGCGAGATGGCGAGGCAGATCTCGACGACGCCGAGCGCGCGGATGACGTCGATCCGTTCGACCACCCGCTCGACGAACGCGCTGCCGATGCCGATGCCGATCAGAAACGCGAACAGCATCAGCGAGTAGGCGTAGACGCTGCTGCCGAGGTGCAGCACGAGGATGCGCGACCAGAAGATTTCGTCGGCGATCGCCGCCAGTCCCATCAGCGCCGACGCGACGAGGACCCCCGGCGCGTGTAGCACAGACGCTCCTGTCTGTGCCTCCGTCGTGGCCGTCGATGACGGCACTCCCGCCGCCGACAACGCGAGCACGAAATTCAAGAGCACGGCGACGAAGATCGTCGCCAGCAATCCGAATCGCGGAATGAGCACGAACCCGGCGAGCGCCACGCCGGCCGTCGCGCCGAGCGTGTTCACGGCGTACAGCGCCGACACCGCGATGCCGCTTCCCTCGCGCTCGCCGCTGAACCATCGGACGAGCAGCGGCAGCGTGCCGCCCATCAGGATCGTCGGCGGCAGGAGGAACAGCCCGGCCAGCGCGATGCGGAGGAGGGTCATCAGGACCGGGCTGCCGTGCACGGTCGGAAACGCCGCGATGTACGCGCGGTTCAGCAGCTCGAAGCCGTTCGGCGAGAAGGCGCCGATCGCGCCGATGAGCGCTTCGACGCAGGAGTAGACGACGAGCGGGCGGCGGGCGACGAACGAGCGGCTGAAGAGGAACGCGCCGAGGCCGAGACCGCCGAGAAAAATCGCGATCAGCGTGGCTGCGGCGTAGACCGTGTTGCCGAAGATCAGCCCCAGGTACTTGAGCCAGACGATCTGATAAAGGAGCGCGCTGATGCCGGAGAAAAAGAAGACCGCCAGCAGTAAAACGCTTCCCTTCCGCCGGATCCCACTCACTCGTTGAAGAGTAGCATGCGCTCGTGCCCGAGCTGCCCGAAGTCGAGGAGTACGGCCGCTACTTCGCGCGCCACGCCTTGCGCCGCAGGATCGCCCGCGCCGACGTGCGCGACGAGCGGATCCTCGGCGAGATCCGCAAGGAGACGTTCGCGCGCAAGCTGCGCGGGCGAACGTTCACGCAGGTGCGGCGGCACGGAAAGCATCTCTTCGTTTTCACCGGAAGACAGGCGGGGGCGCCTGTCCTGCATCTCCATTTCGGGATGACCGGCGATCTCGCGTTCTATCGCGACGCGGCGAAGGAGCCGCGTTTCGCGCGCGTCGTCTTCGATTTCGCCGACGGCTCGCACCTGGCGTTCGAGGACATGCGCCTCTTCGGCGTCGTCGACCTGATCGACGATCCCGACGCGTTCATCACCGCGCATCGCCTCGGGCGCGATCCGCTCGATCCGAAGTTCCGTATCGACGACTTCCGCGAGCTCGTGGCGAAACGCCGCGGCGCGATCAAGGCGATGCTGATGTCGCAGGACCTCGTCGCCGGCCTCGGGAACCTGTACGTCGACGAGACGCTCTACGTGACCGGCATCCATCCGAAACGGACGAACCTGAACGACGCCGAAGTGCGAGCGGTGTTCATTGCGATGCGGAAGATCGTCCGCAACCCGAATCGAAAGCTGCCGCGCGAAGAAGGGGAGCGCTGTCCGAAATGCGGCGGCACACTCAAGCGGGCGGTGGTGGCGGGGAGGACGACGTATTTCTGCGGGACGCACCAGAGATAGGAGTTCGCCGGACGAAGAGCCATCTCGCTTAAAAAAGTAACTCCTGCCGAGGCTTGACCTCTGCTTCATTGCGCGCGGCGAGCGTTGTTTTCAGTCGCTCCGCATCGGCCAGGGCTGCGGCCGCGACCGGCCGCGTGTCGTCATCGATGACGATCAAACGATGAACGAACCGCGCGACGTCGGCGTCGACAAATCGGTTCACCGTCGAGATGTACGCCGGCGAAGTGCGTCGCATCGCGTCCCGAAGCTGCCCGTGGTCTTCTTCGTCGGTCACTTCCCATGGAAACCTGTTCGTCAGCGCCAGGTAGGCGACGACGCCGACGGCGAATACGTCGTGGGTGGGATGCGTCCGCGACGGATAATCCAGTTTCGAAGGTGGCGCGAAGCGCGACGCTCCAACCTTCCAGAAGCCGGGCTCATGTGCCGGTTGCTCGAGGCCCCGACAAAATCCGAAATCGATCAGGGTCACAGCGCTGACGGATTCAGTCGCGATGATGTTGGCGGGTTTTACGTCACGGTGATAGATGCCCTGCCGATGCATATAAGCCAAAGCGTCGAGCAAGGCGATTGCGATATCCAACACACCGAGCTGTCCGCCTGGCGTGCCGTCCTGTTCGTGGCTCTCCCAGAGCTCGTTCAATGATTTTCCAGGCGCAAGCGACATCGCGATCCATGGCCGGCCCAGACATGCGCCTCGACCAACATAGCGGGGAATCGAGGGATGGGAGAGCTTGCGCAGTGCCCATTCCTCTTTTTCGAAGCGCGCTCTGGCGTCATCGTCAGCATCGGATCGCAACCACTTCAGCGCGAAGTCGCCGTCGTCGTTTCGGACGCTGTACACATGGCCGAAGGAGCCGGCACCCAGAAACGCGATTCTTTCGAAGTCGTCGAATCTCAACGGAGAATCGAGCGGTTCGTCGCTCACAGCACCTCCTCCTCCTCCGCGATGCACACCGCCTGGCGAATGGATGGGTGGAAGTATTGCACAACGAAGTGTGCTTGCAGTGTAGTGGAAGAACGCCGGCTACTCGAACCCGAACGTCGGCTCCCTGAACTGATATCCCATCGGCGGCTGGAAGATCGAGAAGTCGAGTTTTTCCTCCGACACCTTGGTCGCCGCGGCGTCGAAGCGCTCGGTGATCGCCGCGCCGCCCGAGATCGTGCGCGTGACGGAGACGCTCTGGCGGACCGGGATGCCGATGCGCGGCAGGCGGCGCTCGACCTTGCGATCGAGCGAATCGAATCCGCTCTTGAACGCGAACTCGAGGCCGAACGGGAGCGCGTCGTTGCGCGCCTCGATCGTCCAGAAAGTCGCCTCCGACTTGACGTGCGCCGTCATCTTCTCGCCTTCGAGCTTCATGCGAAGGTCGTATTCAGCCTGCGCGCGGTACTTGCGCGCGGGCCGGCCGGCGATCGTCTCGACCTCTTCGCCGCGCACGATGTCGAACGTCGCGTTCGAGTCGCCGGTCGTGCCCGGGGCCTTCCAGGTCGAGATCGGACCCGACATCGCGCTCGACTTGCGGATGAAATAGGTCTTGAGCTTGTGGTCGATGATGATCAGCGTCTCTCCCTCGTCGCGGGAGATCACCGTGATCTTCGGGTTGAACACGGGGTGCGCTCCTTCGATCACGTCGAAACGGGCGTTCGGACCGTCGATGCTGACGCGGGCGGTGAAGGAGTAGGGCGCGGTCGAGTCGGAGTGGCATTCGAGCTCGATGACCGTCCCGGCGGCCGCCGGCAATGCGGCGACGGTAAGAACGACGGCCAGCAACGCTCTTCTCATTCGAGGATGATCGTATGCTCGTTCGGCAGATCGCTTCAGCATCGCTGGCCTTTCTCGTCGCCCTTTCCGCCGCCGCGCAGCAGGAGCCGCAGCGCACATACGGTGAGACGCTGGAAATCCGCGTTATTAATGTTGACGTCGTCGTCACCGATCGCAGTGGCAATCCGGTCACAGGTCTGACGAAGGGCGACTTCGAGCTCTTCGAGAACGGCAGGCGGAAAGAGGTTTCGAATTTTCTCGAGATCAACGAGCGCGCGGCGAGGGGAGCGGACGTCTCGTCCGCTCAGGCCGCGCCAGGTGCCCGTGCGGACGAGGACGTCCGCACCCCACGGGTGTCGGAACGCCGTCACCTCATCCTGTTCATCGACAACACATCGCTGCAGCCGATGAACCGCAACCGCGTGCTGGCGGCGATGACGTCGTTCGTCGAAACGACCATGCGCGGCGACGACGAGGCGATGGTGGTGTCGTGGAATCCGGGGTTGAAGGAAAACCTGGCGCTCACGCACGACCGGGCGCAGGTGCTGGCCGCGCTGCAGACGATGTCGGGACTGGTGAGTCAGGGGGCGATGCTGCGCGCGCAACGGGACGAGACGGAGAACGAGCTGCGCGGGATGGTGCACGACTTCCGCAACATGACATTCGCCGGCGAACCGCGAATGTCCGCCGCGAATCCGCCGCCCGAACCTGATCCTGCGGACGCGGGGTCGGGGCGGCCGCAGGGCTCGATCGGCAACAAGGTGAAAGTGATCGATGAAAAACCGCCGTATGACCGCGCCCTCGGCGCGGTCCGCCAGTACGCCGACTCCGTGATGCTCGACACGAAGCAGAAAGCGAACGCGCTGACGGCGCTGATGTCGGCGTTCCGCGGCGTGCAGGGACGGAAGGTGATGCTCTTCGTGACGGAGTCGTTCTCCACGCAGCCGGCGCGGCAGATGTTCGAGTACCTCGACGCGATCAAGGACGAATTCGAGAAGGGAAACTTCCAGAATCCGCGCGCGGAGATCACGAAGTACAACGACGAGCCGCTGTTCCAGACCGTGACCGCGGCGGCCAACGCCTCGGGGATCACGCTCTATCCGATCTCCGCGGCCGGCGTGACCGGCGGCATCGACGGCCCCGACGCATCCGAGTCGGGCGGCGCCGTTCAGTATCAGACCGTCGGCAAAGCGCCGGGGAAGTTCGCCGACCAGTCGCTGCAGGAGCTCGCGGCGGCGACGGGCGGCCTGGCGGTGACCGGCACGAACAATTTCAATCTCGGCCTCGATCGCATCGCCTCCGACCTGACGATGTACTACTCGCTCGGCTATCGCGCCGACGCGCCGCCGAAAGACCTCGCGCGCAATCTCGAGGTGAAGGTGAAAAAGCCGGGCGTCGTCGTCCGCTATCGCCAGTCATTCCTGCAGAAGACGCCTCCGACGGAGATCGGCGACACGATGTCCGCGAACCTCTTCGCCGGCGTGCAGAAGAACGACCTCGGCATCACGATCGCGGCCGGGCCGCGGACCGTAAAGAACGATGACGAGATCGTCGTGCCGATCGCGGTGACGATCCCGATCGCGTCGCTGACGTTCGTGCCTGACGGGAAGGACGTCGTCGGCAAATTCGCGATCTTCGCCGGCTTCACGCGCAAGGACGGATCGTCGTCGAAAGTCTCGAAGATCGAGTATCCGCTGCGCTTCCCCGCCGACTCGATGCAGGACCAGCGCAACCTGACGGTGAAGATCGCCATGACGATGCAGAAGTCGACGGAAAACGTCTCGGTCGGCGTCCTCGACGAAACGTCCAACGCCACCGGCTTCGCCACGCTGAAGCTGCCGTAAGTTGGGGTCGCATCTGGAAAATCAACTTAACGCCACGGCGTTAAGTTGATTTTCCAGATGCGACCCCAACACCGGGACGTCGTTCCGCGTGAGGAGCGCGAGGGCGGACTCGAGGACGCGCCGTTGCAGGGCGGGGTCGTTCGGGGCGCCGAGGGGGAAGCCGTGGCGGAAGGGGACGGCGAGGGCGCGCGGGGGGCGGACCTTTTCCGCGATCTCGCGCAGGAGAATCACGCAGACGGTCGTGATTCCGCGGCGTTCCAGTTCGGCGGCGATCAGACTGACCGCCTGGTTGCACATCGGTCAGATGGGGACGAGCAGCGCGACGTCGACCGCGTCATCGACCAGCAGCTGCGCCGCTTCGGGCGCGCTCTCCGCGATCAGCCGTCCCGGCGCGGTGATCGATCCCATGAACGAGAGATGCCGCGGCGCCGGCGGCAAGCCCATCTCGCGCAGGCGATCGAGCGGGAAGGCCAGGTTCGGGTCCGCCTGGACCGCCGCATGGTCGAACGTCTCGCTGCGATGCGCTTCGAGCAGAGTCGAGACATCGGCGTCGTTCGGGATGACGCGATAGCTCGTGTCGCCGCCGCGGACGTCGTTGTCGAACGGCGGCTGGGAGGGGAGGTGCAATCCCGCGGTGGTGACGATGGCGACGCGCGATTCGTTCAGCGGCTTGCGCAGCGGCGCGCAGGGGACGGGATCGATGCGCCGCCAGCGGTAGGTCTTCAGGAAGAGCCGCGTGGAAAGCGAGAACTCCGACACGTCGCCCACGGCGCGGGATTATCATCGATTCATGCCGCTCTGGCTGCGCATCATCCTCATCATCGTGTTGATCGTCGCCATGCTGGGCGCGATGGGCGCCGTCATCGGCTATCGCTGGTGGATGAACAACAAGGAGCAGCTGCTGCAGCAGGCGAAGCACGCGCAGGGCGACGGCGAAGCGTTCGGCCAGGGGAAACAGGCGACCGCCTGCGTCGACGAAGCGATGCGGCAGGTGCACGAGTGCGGCGGCCTGCCGTGCGAGATCAAGGTGCGGCTCTTCCTCGACGGCTGCATGAAGAGCGCGTCCAACACGCGCGACTACTGCGCCTCCATCCCGCCGCGCACCGAATTCATCAAGCGCGCGCAGTGGACGCTCGATGAATGCGGCAAACGCAACCTGGCCACCGATCAGCGCTGCACCCGGGTCATGCAGGGCCTCGGCTCGGTCTGTGATCGCGAAGCGTCCAACTAAGCGCATTTCGCCGCATCCGGGGTTACCCTACAGGCGATATGTGGACGCAACTAAGGAATACCGTCGAATCCATCACTCCGGAACTCACGCCTGAAGAGCTCGACAGGGCGAAGGGAAAGATCCTGGCCCTGCTCGGCGCGCTGGAAGGCGGTTCGTCGATCTCCGCCGATTCCGCCCATTCCCGCCTCTCGCCGCGCGAGCGTGAAGTGATGAACATGATGCTCGAGGGAAAGCGTCTCAAGGAGATCGCCTCCGTCCTCGACATCAGCGTGAAGACCGTGACCACCCACCGCGCCCGGTTGATGCGCAAGCTCGGCGTGACCGACAACATCGGTCTCTATCGCTACGGGGTGAGGAATGGGCTGGTAGGGGTGTGAGTACACTAGGCCGATGAACCTCTTCGTCGGCACGAGCGGCTACAGCTACAAAGAGTGGAAGGGGACGTTCTATCCGGCCGACCTTCCGGCGGCGAAGATGCTGTCGTTCTACGCCGGGCAGTTCTCGACGGTGGAGATCAACAACAGCTTCTACCGGATGCCCGATCCGAAGACGATGACGAAGTGGGCCTCCGAGGTTACGGACGGTTTCACGTTCGTGCTGAAGGCGCCGCAGCGGATCACCCATCAGAAGAAGCTCGTCGACTGCGGCGACGAGATCCGCTTCCTCTTCGAGACCGCCGAGAACCTCGGACCGAAGCTCGGGCCGGTGCTGTTCCAGCTTCCGCCGTTCCAGCGCAAGGACACCGAGCGGCTGCGCAACTTCATCGCCATCCTTCCAAAGCAGCAGCCGGTGGCGTTCGAGTTCCGGCATGAGTCGTGGGTCGATGACGAAGTGACGTCGATCCTCCGCGACCGCGACGCGGCGATGTGCCTCTCCGATACCGACGAAGTCACCGACCCCGACCAGCTCGTGGTGCCGTCCGCCTCGTGGGGCTACCTCCGCCTCCGGCGCACCGAATATGCGGACGCCGACCTCGCCGCCTGGCAGCGCCGCATCGCCGCCACGCCGTGGCAGCGGGCGTTCATCTTTTTCAAGCACGAGGACGAGGGAAAAGGGCCGGACTTCGCGAAGCGCTTTCTGGCAATCCGGCCGGATTGACGTTACCCTCTCCCGCCGTGGGTTTCCTGCGAAGCGTCTCCGTTTTCACGCTGCTGGTGGTCCTCAAATACCTGAGCAAGATCTTCTACCGGCACGAGATGAAGTGGGTGGGGGATGTGCCGAAGGGGCCGTGGAAACACATCCGCGTCGTCGCCTTTCTGAACCACACCAGCCTGTTCGAGCCGGTCTTCCTCGGCGGCGTCCCGAATTCGTTCATCTGGCGTCTCGCCGCGCACGGCGTGGTGCCGGCGGCGGACAAAACGACCGGGCGCCCGCTGGTCGGACTGATCTTCAAATTCGTCGCCCACCATGTCATCGCCATCACGCGCGAGCGCGACCACACCTGGTTCGAAGTGCTCAACCGCATCGACCCGCATTCGATGATCGTCATCGCGCCCGAGGGGCGGATGAAGCGCGCCAACGGCCTCGACGCGAACGGCAATCCGATGACTGTGCGCGGCGGCATCGCCGACATCCTGCAGGCGGTGGGCGCGGGACGGATGCTCCTCGCGTACAGCGGCGGACTGCATCACGTGCAGATCCCCGAGCACACCATGGTGCGGCTCTTCGTGAAGGTGCGGTTGAACACCGAGATCGTCGACATCGCCACCTACATCAAGGAGCAGATGCGCGACGGCGAGGAGCAGTTCAAGCGCAACGTGCGCGACGATCTGGAGCGGCGGCGCGACGCCTACTGCCCGTCAGTGCCCAAGAAGGCGCAGTAATTCGTCGAGCTCCATCGGCCTGCTGAGCAGGAAGCCCTGCACGCCTTCGCATCGCTGCTCGCGCAGAAACTCCAGCTGCTCGCGATGCTCCACTCCCTCGGCGATCACCTGCAGCCCGAGCTCGTGCGCGAGCGCGATGATCGCTTTCGTGATCGTGCGGCAGCGGCGGTCGGTGACGCATTCCGCGATGAACTGCGCCGCGATCTTCAGGCCGTCGAGCGGGAAGCGTTGCAGATGCTCGAGCGACGAATGACCGGTGCCGAAGTCGTCGAGCCAGAGGCGGATGCCGAGCTTCTTCACCGCGTCGAGGATGTGCGTCGTCTCCTCGGGCGAGTCGATGTAGCTCGTCTCGGTGATCTCGAGGTTGATCCGCTGCGCGTCGATGTGCGTCGTCGTCAGCAACGACGTCAATCGCCCGAGGACGTCGCCCTCCTGAAACTCGCGAGCGGAGAGGTTGACGTTCAGGCGGACGCGGTCCCATTGCGCGGCGTCGCGATAGGCGTTGCGCACGACCCACGAGTCGAGGCGGAAGAGCTCCGGCCCATCCTCGGCCGCGTCCGTGATGATGCCGGCCTCGCGAATCTCTCCCGATTCGCGGCGCTGCCGCAGCAACGCCTCGGCCGCGATGATCGCGCCGCTCTCCGTGTCGTGAATGGGTTGATAGAAAAGGACGAGGTTCTTCTCTTCGAACGCGCGGTCGAGGGCGGCCTGCGGATTGGGCATCGCGGGCTCGTCGAGAATTAACGGCGGAACAGCTGGCCGGCGGAGAGGAAGAGGCCGAACGCCGCGAGCACCACCAGCAGGCGGTTGCGCTGCAGGATCTCGCCGAGCGACGCCTGCTTCTTCGGCTGCCGCGGATGCATGAGCTCCATCCGCTGCGCGGCGCTGCGGCGCAAGGAGACATTGACGTCGCTTTCGAACTGGCGCAGCGAACGCGGGCCCTCGGGGCCGACGGCCATGCCGCGCTGCGTGTCGATGTGCACGGAGTCGCTGGCCACCGGTTGGACGATGCGCTCTCCCTTCGCGTCGGGGACGACGTCGTACGCCCCCTGCTCGAAATAGAGCACCGTCGGACCGGCCGCGGTATTGCGGATGAAGAGGACGTTGTCCGCTCCCTCGCGGAACGCCGGCATGCCGATCGTCTCCTGATGCATGCCATCCACCGACCCGCCCGGCGTCACGACGGTGACCTCCGGCTGCATCGAGCCCTTCATCGCCTTCTCCACCTTGAACGTCGAGTAGGTGAGGATCCAGCGATGATCGGCATCCCATTGGGCGCGTTGCGTCGTGCACTTGCCGAGGATGATCGAGGCGGCGTTCTCGACCTTGTCGTCGAACGTCGCGGCGCGCGCGAGCGAGGCCTGCGCGGCGATGGGGAGGAGAAGCGCTATGAAGGCGGCGGTGAGGGCTTTCATCCTGCTGCGGTTAGAGCAAGCCGTGGGCCAGGGAAATGAGCTATTGAGCTGTTTAGCGATTGAGCTGTTTAGCGATTGAGCTCTTTGACGTACTCCTCAATAGCTCAACAGCTCAATAGCTCAACAGCTCAATAGCTCAACAGCTCAATAGCTCAACAGCTTTGCCCGCATGAACCCGCCAACCACCGCCATCGACTCCTCGCTCACCTGATGTCCCATCGGGAACTCGTGGTAGTCCACGTCCACGCCGTGGTCCTCGAGCACGCGGCGGGCGCGGCGGGCGGCGAGAGGCGGGATCACGTCGTCGGCCGTCCCATGGACGACCATCACCGGGATCTCCTTCCGGAACGGCGGGAGATCGTCCTCGTAGAGTCCGCCGCTCATGACCACGATTCCGGCCAGCGACACCGCGGTGCGGAAGCCGACGTCGAGCGCCATCAGGCCGCCCTGGGAGAAGCCGCAGAGGATCACCTTGCCCGGCGGCGTCGGGAACTTCGCCGTCATCTCCTCGAGGAACCGCAGCAGCAGCGTGCGCGATTCGAGGAGCGAATTGAGCTCCGCGGGCCAGCCGTCGAACCAGGTGAAGCCGAACGAATAGCCGGGCATCGGCTCGAACGGTTTCGGCGCGTTCGGGAAAATGAAGCGGTAGCCGTGGTCGAGGTAGGGCGCGAGGTCGGCGAGGTCATTCGCGTCGGCTCCGCGGCCGTGAAGGACGACCACCAGCGGCATCTCTTCCGCATCGTCGCGCCCGGTCGGTGTTCTCAGCACGTACTGCAAAGCGGTCATGAGGGCGGATTCTAGTAAAATCGAATGCTCAATAACTGAGGTGACCCCGTGCACATCAACGATCTGCTGAAAATTGCCGCCGAGCGGCGCGCGTCCGACCTGCACATCAAGGTCGGATCGCACCCCGTGATCCGCGTCGACGGGGAGCTGCTGCCGCTCGTCGAGCTCAAGCGTCTGATGCAGGAAGACACGATCGCCATGGCCTTCTCGATCATGTCTTCGCGGCAGAAGGAAAAGTTCAAGAACAACTACGAGATCGATATCGCCTACTCGGTCCCCGGCCTCGGCCGTTTCCGTTGCAACATCTTCCAGCAGCGCGGCACCGTCGGCATGGTCCTGCGCGTCATCCCGGTCAAGATCCTCTCCATCCGCGAGCTGATGTTGCCGATCGTCCTGGAAAAAATCGCCGAGGAGCGGCGCGGGCTGATCCTCTGCACGGGGACCACCGGCTCGGGAAAATCGACCACCCTGGCGGCGATGATCGACTACATCAACACCCATCGCACCGAGCACATCATGACCGTCGAGGACCCGATCGAGTTCCTCCATCGCGACAAGAAATCGATCGTCAACCAGCGCGAGATCGAGGTCGACACCAAGTCGTTCTCCCAGGCGCTGCGCAGCGCGCTGCGTCAGGACCCCGACGTCATCCTGGTCGGCGAAATGCGCGACTACGAGACCATCGAGACGGCGCTCACCGCCGCCGAGACCGGCCACCTCGTGCTCTCCACGCTGCACACGATGGACGCCACCGAGACCATCAACCGCATCATCTCCGTCTTCCCGCCGCACCAGCAGAAGCAGATCCGCCTGCAGCTCGCGGCGGTGCTCAAGGCGGTCGTCTCGCTGCGGCTCCTGCCGCGCGCCGACGGCCTGGGACGCGTGCCGGCGGCGGAGATCCTCATCTCCACCGGCTACATCCGCGACTGCATCGAGAACAAGGAAAAGACGAAGCTGATCAAGGACGCCATCGCCCAGGGCACCTCGCAGTACGGCATGCAGACGTTCGATCAGTCGCTCTACACGCTGTACAAGAACGGCCTCATCACGCTCGATGAAGCGCTGCGCCGCGCGTCGAACCCCGACGAGTTCCGTCTCAAGCTGCAGGGCATCCAGTCGACCTCGGACATCTCGAAGGAAGAGATGGAGTCGAAGCTCACCGTGTCGGGCGATCAGAACGATCCGTTCGCCGACGAGTCGCCGTTCGATTTCAGCAACACGCTGTAAGCTCCGCCTCGTGCCCGAAGACGACCTCGAACGCTGCCACATCGCCTCATTGCGCATCCTCAACTACCGCTGGAACAGCGAGGCGGAGCTGCGGCGAAAGCTCGCGTCGAAGCGTTTCGAGAGCGACGTCATCGAGACCACCATCACCCGTCTGCGCCAGGAGAAATGGCTCGATGACAACCGGTTCGCCGAGGCGTTCGTCAGGACCAAGGCGCTCAAGCGGGTGGGGCGGGGGCGGATCAAGGGCGCGCTCCGGGCCGCCGGCGTCGACAGCGAATCGGCCGAGCGGGCCATCCGCGCCAATCTCGATCCGGAGAAGGAGCTGGAAGGCCTCAAAGCCCTCTGCGCCAAGCGGATGCGCATGCTCGTGCGGCGTCACGGAGAGGACTTTCTCGACACCGACGAAGGGCGAAACAAATTGACGGCCTGGCTGTTAAATCAAGGTTACGATGCCGCGCTCGTCCACAGCACAATCAAGGAGCTCAAGGTTGTTGACCACCAGTGAAATCCGCAGACAGTTCCTCGACTATTTCGTGAAGAACGGCCACCGCGAAGTGGCCAGCTCATCGCTCGTTCCGGCCGGCGATCCGACGCTCCTCTTCACGAACGCCGGCATGAACCAGTTCAAGGACGCCTTTCTCGGGCGCGAGCAGCGCGATTACGCGCGCGCCACCACCTCGCAGAAATGCGTGCGCGCCGGCGGCAAGCACAACGACCTGGAGAACGTCGGCCGCACCGCGCGCCATCACACCTTCTTCGAGATGCTCGGCAACTTCTCCTTCGGCGACTACTTCAAGGAAGAGGCGATCAGGTTCGCCTGGGAGCTCATCGTCGACGTCTGGAAGCTCGATCCCGAGCGGCTCTGGTTCAGCGTCTTCGAAGGCGACGGCAACGTCCCGGCGGATGAAGAAGCGGCCGCGCTCTGGGTGAAGGCCGGCGCGCGTCCGGAGCGCGTGCTGCGCTTCGGCAAGAAAGACAACTTCTGGTCGATGGGCGACACCGGTCCCTGCGGCCCCTGCTCGGAGATCCATTACTTCCGCGGCGATGACATGTCGAAGAACGTCGCGGCGCTCGTCAACGGCGAGGGCGACGACACGATGGAGATCTGGAACCTCGTCTTCATGCAGTACGACCGCAGCGCCGAGGGCGTGCTCACGCCGCTGCCGGCGCCGTCGGTCGACACCGGCATGGGACTGGAGCGCGTCACCAGCGTGCTGCAGGGCGCGTCGACGAATTACGACATCGACGCCTTCGCCCCGCTGATGGAGACGATCGCGAAGATCAGCGGCCACAAGTACGGCCGGCGCATGGACGACGAGCTCGACACCGCCGTGCGCGTCCTCTGCGATCACGCGCGTGCGGCGACGTTCCTCATCACCGACGGCGTGATTCCGTCGAACGAGGGGCGCGGCTACGTCCTCCGCCGCATCATCCGCCGCGGCATCCGCTTCGGCCGCAAGCTGCCGCAGCCGGTGGTGCTGTCGGACCTCGTCGACTCGGTCGTCGAGTCGATGGAAGGGGCGTACTCGGAGCTCGGCGAGCGCCGCGAGGCGGTGCTCCTGACCCTGGCGTCGGAAGAAGAGCGTTTCTCGCGCACGCTGTCGACCGGCATGGAGCGCGTCGGCGGAGTGCTCGACGAGATCCGCGCGCGCGGCGAGCGGACGATCTCCGGCGAGGAGCTCTTCCGCCTCTACGACACGTTCGGCATTCCCGTCGACCTGATCGGCGAGCTGGCCGAGGAGGAAGGCGTCACGCTCGATCGCGAAGGCTTCGAAACGATGATGAGCGGCGCGCGTGCGAAGGCGAAGGCGTCGTCGAAATTCCAGTCGTCGACCGACGCCGCGACGTTCGCCCGCATCGCGGAGAAGACCGGCCCCGTGGAGTTCGTCGGATATGATCAATATGTTGACGTTCTCTCCTCGGTGAAGGCGATCGTCGTCTCCGGCGAGGAGCGCGAGGCGCTGCACCACGGCTCGGAAGCGGAGGTCGTGCTCACGCCGACGCCGTTCTACGCCGAGTCGGGCGGCCAGATCGGCGACAGCGGAACGCTGGAGTGGGAAGGCGGCAGAGGCACGGTGCTCGACACCCAGAAACCGGCCGGCGACCTGACCGTCTCGCGTGTCCGCGTCGACGAAGGACACCTCAACATCGGAGCGACGGTGCGCGCGACCGTGCCGGTACCGCAGCGACTCGACACCACGGCGAACCACACTGCCACGCACCTCCTGCACAAGGCGCTGAAGGACATCCTCGGCGCGACGGTGCAGCAGGCCGGCTCGCTCGTCGCGCCCGATCGCCTCCGCTTCGACTACACCTGGAACCAGCCGCTCACCGACGAGCAGCTGCGGACGATCGAGGACGAGGTCAACACGCGCATCCGCGAGAACCTCGAAGTCACGAAGCAGGTCATGCCGATCGCCGAGGCCAGGAGGACGGGGGCGGTGTCGATGTTCGGCGAGAAGTATGGCGAGCACGTGCGCGTCGTCTCCGCGGGCGAGTATTCGCGCGAGTTCTGCGGCGGCTGCCACGTGAACCGCACCGGCGACATCGGCCTCTTCAAGATCCTCAGCGACCGTTCGATCGCGGCGGGTGTGCGGCGGATGGAAGCGCTCACCGGCCGCGGCGCGCTCGAACATTTCCGCAAGGTCGAGGCGAGCGCGCAGGAGACGCAGGCGCAGCTGGTGGAGAAACAGAAGTCGCTCGAAAAAGAGATCAAGCAGCTGAAGATGAAACTCGCGTCCGGTGGGGGAGCAGGCACCTCGCCTGCGGCCTCGGACGAAGCCGTCGATGTGAACGGCGTCAGGCTTCTGGCCAAACGGGTCGACGACGTCAGCGGCGGCGACCTGCGCAATGTCGCCGACACCTTCCGCTCGAAGCTCAAGAGCGGCGTGGTGGTCCTTGGCAGCGCGACCGATGGCAAGGTGACGCTGCTCGTCGCCGTTACCAGGGACCTCGTCGACCGCATTCCGGCCAACAAACTGATCTCCCAGCTCGCGCCGATCGTCGGCGGGAAGGGCGGCGGCAAGCCCGACCTCGCCCAGGCCGGCGGCAAGGACGCGGACAAATTGAATGAAGCGCTCGATCGCGCCAGCGGCGCGTTGAGGGAGATGTTGACTCCGTAGAAAAGGTTCCGGCCCATGAAATGGCTCATCGCTGTTTGTCTCGCCGCCATTGCTCCACTGCTCCACGCTGACACGTACCCGGTCATGAACGGCGCCGACAGCGGCACCGGTTCGTTGCGGCAGGCGATCCTCGACGCCAACAAGCATCCCGGCCTCGACTCGATCACCCGCACGAGCGCGGAGGTGATCGTCGTCAAATCGCCGCTGCCGCCGATCACCGATCCGGTGCAGCTCGGTTTCGGCACCTTCCTCGCGGCGTTCGCCATCGATGGCCGGAGCGCCGGCGCCAATGCCGACGGCCTGGTCCTCGCCGCGGACGACTGCTGGCTCCTCGGCGTGACGGTCGGCGGCTTCGGCGGAGCGGGAATCGTCGTTCGCGGCAAGCGTGCGGCGGTCGACACCTCCTTCATCGGCTTCGACCAGGGGGGCGCGCCGCTTCCGAACGGAACGGGGATCCGGATCGAGACGGGCGCTGACGCATTCATCGGTTCGGGAGCCAGGGTCTTCATCCGGAGCAACCGCGGGGCGGGCATCGACATGCGCGGCGGGGCCGACATCAGCGCCGTCGAGGTGACGTCGAACGGCGGCGACGGCCTGCACGTCGACGGCGCGTCCTCGTTGAAGATCAACTCCGGCGCGATCATCGCCGCGAACGGCGGCAACGGCGTCTCGATCGCCCACTTCACGAACGCCTCGACCGCTACGTTCCAGCTCGGGCAGCTCGGTACGCCGGGCGGCGCGCTTCCGCCGAACGGCGGTCTGGCCGTCTCGCTCGACGATGTGCACGACTGCAGGATGAACGTCGGCGCCGCGGCGTCGCCTGTGACCGGCGTTCTCGTCCGCGGTTCGAGCAACATCGACATCTTCGTGACGGAGCGCGGCGCCGGAGCGGACGGCGTGCGCGTGGAGAGCTCGAAGAACGTGGTCATCGGCGGCTCGATCGTGAACGGCGCCGCAGACGGCGTGCACGCCATCGACTCCGAGGTGTCGGTCACGGCGACGATCTCCGGCAATCGCGGACATGGCGTGGAGATCAGCGGCGGCAGTTGCGACTTTCCGAAGTACCCCGGCGTGCAGGTCGCCTTCGTGTTCGCCATCATCAACGGGAACGGCGGCGACGGCGTCCATGTCGAGCGCGGAAAGGTCACGACGACGCAGGCGACGATTTACAACAACGGCGGTGACGGCATCGCGCTGCTCGACGGCACGAACGATTCGACCCTCACCACGGACGTCGTCGTCAGGTCGAACGGCGGTGCCGGCGTGCGCGTCGACGATTCCGCCGCCAACACCCTCAACATGCAGATCCGCGACAACCTCGGCGGTCCGCTGATCATCAACGGCAGCCGCGCCACCGGCAACGTCGTCTCCGGCGCGGCGATCGAAGTCGAATTGCCCGCTTACCTGCACGGCCTGGCGCTCGGCCCGCGGAAAGGGCGCGCGGGAGTGCTCATCACCGGCGGTGCGAGCAACAACCGGATCACGAAGACCTCCATCGCCTTCCAGGGCGGGCCGGCAGTGGGCATCGAGTCGGGCCGGGGCAATCATGCCGACGCGCTCGACATCATCGCCGGCCCCAATCTTCCGATCGATCTCGGTCTCGATGGTCTGTCGGTGACCGGCGAGACGGTGCAGCCCGCTCCGGTCGTGGAGGAGGTCTCGCTGCTCACCGACTCGCAGGGCCGCACGTACAACATCAGCGGCATCATCCCCGGCTCGCATGGCGGCGCCTACGATCTCGATGTCTATTCCGCCGTGCCTGCCGAGTGGCACACGCTGGCGACGATTCCGGTGGTGGCCGACGCGACGGGCCGGTTCAGCGCGACGTTCAGCACCGTCTTTTTCATCAACCCGGTCGTGTTCTCCGCGACCGTCACCGATTCCGCGGGCAGCACGTCGGAGATGTCCGCGCCACGCGGCCTCTCGTTCCGCACGATGCTCGTCATCGTTCCGCAGGGCGACGGCGTCGGGAGGGGCGACACGTTCGTCGCCCGCGTGGACCGCTACGGATCGGATCTCGGCCGCCGCGCCACCGCCGACTGGACGGCGACGACCGACAGCGGGACGATCTTCGCGCACGGCTCCGTCGCGTTCGAGCCGGGCGAGGTGCGCAAGGGCCTCACCATCGATACGAAGCCGCTCGTATCGTGCAGTTGCACCCGCTTCATGATCGCCCTTTCGAACGTCACCGGCGCGGCGGCGGGAAGCGGCGCATCGATCGCGTTGATGCCGTTCGACGATCGCGGCCGCGTGACGGTGACGACGCAGCTCACGCAGCCGGAAGGCGATCAGCCCGGCGGGGCGGTGATGGTGTTGACGCGTCACTGGTCGAACGGCGTTCCGATGACCGTCGGCTATCACACCGAATCGGGGACGGCGAAGGATGGCGAAGACTTCGCCGGCGTGCACGGCACCATCACCTTCGCCGCCGGCCAGCGCGAGGCGCTCGTGGCGGTGCCGATCCGCGGCGACCGTGATCCCGAGCCGGACGAGTCGTTCCGGTTTGTCATCGACGGCGTCGATGGAACGCCATGGTCCGCCGGCCCGGCGTGCGCCGTCACGCTGACGGACGACGACGCCGTGCCGGTGATCGACGTCGCGGCGAGCGGCAGCGTGCTGACGCTCACCGCGCGGAACGTCGTGCACGACAACACTCCGGCGGTCGTGTTCGACGTCGTGAGGCTCACGCCGTTCGGCGAGCAGCTCATCGACCACCAGGCCGGCGTCGGGTCGTATGCAATCGACACGAAGCAGGGTCCGGTCGAAGTGCGGTTGTCATCGAGGAACGCGAAGCTCAGCACCCGGGTCGTGAGTTTCGAGCAGGCGGCCGATGCCGCGTTCGTCGTCGACGGCCGCGAGCTCGCCTCCGGAAAAAACGAGACCATCCGCGTGGCGCGGCTGACGCCGGCCGATGTTCCGCTCGACGTGAGCTACCTGGTCAGGCCTGCGTACGACGGTTCCCATCCGTTGACCGGCACGCTCCACTTCAACGCCGGCCAGCAGATCGGGATCATCACGCTGGCGTTCCCCCCGCAGACGGAGGGAACGGCGAGCCGGGCCGAGGTGGATCTGCTCAACGGGACGACGACGCTGCTGCGGAGGAACGTCGATGTGGTCAGCGCACAGGCGCCGCTGCTGACCGTCAGCGGCGCGCTCCGCGACGGAACCCGCGCCTGCGTCACCTTCGACGCCGCGCAACCGCTCCCCGCCACCGCGTCGTTCAACGTGCGGGGAGACTGGCAGTCGATGACCTCCTTCCCCTCGCCGTTCGACGCCGTGACGATCGCCGCCGGCAGCACGCACGGCGCGGTCTGCACCGACCGCACCGCGTCCGGATCGGAGGCCTGGCTCAATTTCGAGCAGGTCTCGAACGCGCGCCTGTCGGCGAACCGCGTCTGGATCGGGATCGATGCGCCGACGGCGAACGGACTGCTTCCATACGCTCCGACCCTCGCCGTCTGGGGGCCGACCATCGAGGAGCCGCCCTCCGGCTCCGGCTTCGTCGACTTCATGGTCACGCTCTCCATCCCCGCGACGAGTCCGCAACTTCTGCAGGTCGAGACCATCGACGGCACGGCGATCGCGGGGCGCGATTACACGGCGGTCGTGACCAGCCTGTCATTGGCCGGCGGTCAGACGCGCGCCGTCGTGCGCGTGCCGATCCTTGCGGCGGGCGGAACACCGCCGGACGGGAAGTACTTCTTCCTCGCCGTCCGCGACTCTTCCACCACGCGGGCCGGTGTGGCGACGATCATTCCGCCGGGGAAGGGAACGGGCCGCCGCCGTGCGGGGTGATGCGAAGAGGGGAGCGGACGTCTCGTCCGCTCATGTTGGCGCAACGCAAGCCGGCGAACGGCGCCGGCCGTGCGGACGAGACGTCCGCACCCCTCGCCGCTGCGCGAGCCGCGCTCCTTTATTCTGTGCGAGTCATGAGCGAAACCGACTACTCCGATCGCGACACCGCCACAGACGTGACGACGCGCACTGCGTAATTCCCACGGTGCGGAGCACTCTTTCGCCATGACCAGAGTAGAAGAATACTTTGCGCGTCAGGAGCTCGAAGTGCGGCGGAAACGGGCGCGGGAACGCACCGAGACGATGCAGACGGACGAGAGAACGAAGCTGAAGATGCTGCACTTCATGAAGTGTCCGAAGTGCGGCATGGATCTGCAGACCATCGAGCTGCAGGGGACGAGCGTCGATCAGTGTCTGGTCTGCCGGGGAGCGTGGCTCGATCAGCGGGAGATCGCCAGGCTCCTCGAGCGCGGCCTCTTCGAGCCGGTGATGTCGGTCCTGCGATGACTCTCATCGTTCCCGTCGCGCAGTGCACCCCGCACGAGCTCGATGAGCTGCTGGCGAGGCGCGATCTGGTCATCACCGTCGGCGAGGGAGAGCTGCGCGGCTCGGCCGCGGCGGCCGCGCTCTTCGCCGGCTGGTCGGTGCTGTACGACGGCGCGAGGATCGTGCTCGACACGCCGGCGGCATGGGCGGGAGCGACGTGGCGGATCGGCGATCGGGCGTACACGCTCTGGCTCGCGGGGGCGACGGAGTTCGATGCGAAGAGCGCGTTCCGCGAGGGATTGTGCGATGCCGTCGTGCCGATCGGATACGACCCGCTGGAGTGGATCGGCACGCGCAGCGGTCTCGCCCTCGACTCCGCCGCCACGCTCCTCCAGCAGCGCGGAGGCGACGCGCTGGAGCGCGCGGAATTTGCACGGCTCTTCGCCGCAGGCGAGCCGCAGGAAGGGCTGAGAGCGTTTCTGGACAAGCGGGCGCCGCGGTTTTAGCTGGTGTACGATCCGTTCCATGAGCCGAAACGATCTCGATTTCAAGACCAGAGTCGCCCCCATGCCGCCGGTCGTTCCGGCCGCGCAGCCGGAGCAGCTCCAGCTCTTTTCCCAGGAAGCCGTCGGGCAGCTGCGCGCCACCGACGACACGTGGCGGAACAGGGCGGCCAGGGCGGCGCCGTGGAAGAAGGACTTCACCACGGTCAGCGGCATGGATACGAATCCGCTCGCCACGCCGCTCTCGATCGCCGAGCAGGACTTCCACGAGATCACCTATCCCGGCGAGTTCCCGTACACGCGCGGCATCCACCCGACCGGCTATCGCGGCCGGCTCTGGACCATGCGCCAGTTCGCAGGATTCGGAACGGCGAAGCAGACGAACGAGCGTTTCAAATACCTGCTCTCGCACGGCCAGACCGGACTCTCCACCGCGTTCCACCTGCCGACGCTTTACGGCTACGACTCCGACCATCACTACAGCGCGGGTGAAGTCGGCAAGTGCGGCACCGCCGTCGATACGCTCGCCGACATGGAGGCGCTGTTCGAGGGAATCGATCTCGAGAACGTCACGGTCTCGATGACCATCAACTCGACCGCGCCGATCCTCCTGGCGATGTACCTGGCGGTCGCCGACAAGCAGGGAGCGGACTGGAAGAAGATCGGCGGCACGCTGCAGAACGACATCCTCAAGGAGTACATCGCGCAGAAGGAGTACATCTTCCCGCCGCGGCCCTCCATGCGGCTGATCACCGACATCTTCAAGTTCTGCGCGGAGAACGTGCCGAAATACAACACGATCTCCATCAGCGGCTATCACATCCGCGAGGCGGGATCGACGGCGCTGCAGGAGCTGGCCTTCACGCTGCGCGACGGCATGGAGTACGTCGAGTACGGCGTCCGCGCCGGACTGGACATCGACGATTTCGCGCCGCGCCTCTCCTTCTTCTTCAACTCCCATAACGATCTGTTCGAAGAGGTGGCGAAGTTCCGCGCCGCGCGCCGCGTCTGGGCCAAGGTGATGCGCGACCGCTACGGCGCGAAGGACCCGCGCTCCTGGATGCTCCGCTTCCACACCCAGACCGCCGGTTGTTCGCTGACCGGCCAGCAGCCGTACAACAACATCGTCCGCGTCGCCATCCAGGGCCTGGCCGCGGTCCTCGGCGGCACGCAGTCGCTGCACACGAACTCGCTCGACGAGACGCTGGCCCTTCCGACCGAGAACGCGGCGCGCATCGCGCTCCGGACGCAGCAGATCATCGCCCACGAGTCTGGGGTCATCAACACCGTCGATCCGCTCGGCGGCTCGTACTACGTCGAAGAGCTGACGAACCGGATGGAGAAAGGCTGCTTCGACTACATCGAGAGGATCGACCAGTTCGGCGGCATGGTCGAAGCGATCGAAGCGGGCTTCCCGCAGCGCGAGATCTGGGACGCGTCGTATCAGTTCCAGCGCTCGGTCGACAGCGGCGAAAAAGTCGTGGTCGGCGTGAACGCTTTCCGCATGGAGCAGGAGGACCCGTACGACGTCCTCTACATCGACGAGTCGGTGACCGGCGAGCAGCTGGAGAACCTGAACCGCGTCCGCCAAACGCGCGACGCGCAGAAGGTGGAGCAGACGCTCCAAGCGCTCCGCAACGCCGCCTCCGATCCGAACGCCAACACCATGCCGGCGATCATCGACGCGGTGAAGGCGTATGCGTCGGTGGGGGAGATCAGCGACGCGTTGCGCGAGGTCTTCGGGACCTACCAGGAGCCGGCACTGTTCTGAGCGGCTCCTCCGGCGCGTCGAAGGGCAGGATCCGGAAGTTCTTCCTGGTGATCGGCCGGATGGCCCGGAAGTGACGCAGATCGAGCGTCAGGACGTCTTTCGTGTCGTAGCGGTCGGCGAGGATGATGAGCGACGCGTCCGCCAATCCGATGCGCAGGTCGGCGTGCCTGTGCAGCAGCCGCTCGATCTCGGCGTAATCGCGGCCGCCGAAAGTCTCCACGTCGTACACGCCGCGCGAGACTTCGTCGATCAGCGCGGCCTCGGCTTCCACGCCGGCGTATTTGAGGATGAGGTAGTCGAGCTCCGCCAGTACGAACGGCGAGAGAATGCGCGGAGGTTTCGCCTCCCGCAGGGCGCGTGCACACGCCTCGTGATGGTTCTGATCGGAGAAGAGAGCGGCGAGCAGCCCGCTCGTGTCGATCAGGATCACCGTCCGAATCCGTCCAGTAGTTCTTCGGCGCGTTCGGCGATGTCGGGCGCTCCGAGTCCGTAGGGAACCAGCGGAATCCGGGGCTCCGGATATTGGCGGTCGTCCATCGCCGTCTGCAGAGCCTCGCGAATGACGTCCGCCTCCGGCCGCCGTTCGTGCTGCGCGACCCGCTCGATGTCGTGCTTCAGCTCATCGGGCAGATAGATGGTGGTTTTCTTCGCCTTCCTCATGCCATACATTTTGCCATACAACGGAAATGAGGGCAAGCTTCCGGAAGGGAGGCATTCGCGCGTGGTAGGATTTGTGGAAATCCCCCAACAGTTCGTCGAATAGCAGCGGGAGGTCTTCATGGCTGAAACGGAAGGACCTGGTGCGACTCACGTCGGCTGCGTCGGCATTTGCGCCGCGCTGGCGTGGCTCATTCTTCTCGGCGTTCTCGATCTCTACTTCCTCGCCGCGATCTGGCCCCATCCGACGCCGTCCGGCCAGCCGGCAACCGAAACGACGACCAATCCTCCCACGCAGACGTTACCTCCGGCTTCCGCTACGAACCCGCCGCAGACCGGGAAGGGTGTGGCGGTGACGAATGTCAGCGGCCCGACGGTCATCTGTGTCGATTGCGCGAAATTCAAAGCGGGCAGCAATCAGCAGGAGGAATGCGACTGCTGGCATCGCGTCGCCGCGATGCAGGGCCTCGTCTGCAAAGAAGGCCAGGCGCCGCCGAAGCTCGCCTCCGATCCCGGCTGCATTCATCTCTGGAGTCCAATGGGTCTTGGATTCGGTGGCTGGCACATGATGTGGGGCGAGCAGCGGCTGCTCTTCATCGTCATGCTCTGCGGCTTCCTTGGATCGTTGATCTACTCGCTCCGCTCGCTCTTCTGGTACACCGGAAATCGCCAGCTCGTCTGGAGCTGGATCCCGATGACCACGCTCGTGCCGATCGTCGGCTCGATGGTGGCGGTGGTCTTCTATCTCGTCCTGCGCGGCGGCCTCTTTTCGCCGACCACCACGGTCTCCGACACCAGTCCGTTCGGCTTCGCCGCGATGTCGGCGCTCGTCGGGATGTTCATCAACGAAACGGTACTGAAGCTCAAGTCGATCTTCGAAACGATCATGACGAAGAAGGAGCAGGGGACGAACACAGTGCAGCCGACCGTGCGTCCGAGCCTGACTTCCTTCACGCCGCAGACCGCAGCCGCGGGACAGGACGTGAACATCAAGGTCGACGGCGCCGGCTTCACGAAGGACTCGAAGGTCTATGCGGACGGAAAGGCGTTGACGACGACGTGGATCAGCGACAAGCAGCTCGAAGCGCTGATCCCGAAGGAGCTCGTTCCGACGGCGAAGTTGACGCTGAACATCTCCGTGCAGACGGCTGGTGGCGGCACCTCGAGTCCGATGACGTTCACCACGACCTGAGCTTCCAATTTTGACCCTCCGCGTGGGTCAACGTTCATCCGTTGACCCACGCCCCCTCCCGTAACTCATTGCAACTGTGTGTGCGAAGTGCGGCAGCCGGTTTGCCATTTCCGCACTTCATGAAAAAAGCACTGCTGGCGGTTCTCTTTTCATTTCTGAGCGTCTCTGCGTTCGCGCGGGGGATCGAGGCGATCGATCCGAATCTCTCGCGCGAGGCGCAGCAACTCGATCGCATGTTCGCGCGGGCGGGGGAGGAGTTCGGTGTTCCCGCCGACCTGCTGCGGTCGATCGCCTTCGTCGAGTCGCGCTGGACGAATCACGTTCCGGCGATGGAACAGGAAGAAGGGGCGGTGCCTCCCTCGTACGGCGTCATGGGACTCCGCGACGACGACTGGTTCGGCCACTCGCTGCGCGACGCGGCGGCGATGATCGGCCGCACGCCGGAGGAGCTGAAGAGCGATCCGGAGCTGAACATCCGCGGCACCGCCGCGCTGCTGGCGATCCTCGGGCGCGGCGCGACGTCGCTCGAAGATTGGGAAGCGGCGGTGGCGAAACTGAGCGGCATCCCGCAGGACGACGTCGCGCGCATCTACACGTACGACGTCTTCAACAGCCTCCGCTTTGGACGGGCGAGCGACGACTACTCCGTCCGCGCGCACGACGTCGATCTCGAAAAGATCTACGGTCGGCAAAGGCTGCAGATTCTCTCCGCGCCGATGGTCACGGTGCAGGCGGGACGCATAGCCAGCGAGTCGAGCGACTACGGTCCGGCGCTCTGGAATCCGGCGGCGAGCTGCAATTACACGGTCGGCCGGACGATGGCCATCACGCACGTGACCATTCACACCGCCGAGGGGTCGTATGCGGGGACCATCTCGTGGTTTCAGAACTGTTCCGCGCAGGTCAGCGCGCACTACGTCGTCCGCTCGTCCGACGGCCAGATCACGCAGATGGTGCTGGAGAAGGACAAGGCGTGGCACGTCGGCAGTGAGAACGGCTACACCGTCGGCATCGAGCACGAGGGCTACATGAGCGCGCCGTCGACATGGTTCACCGACGCGATGTACAACGCCTCGGCGCTGCTCACGCGCGACATCTGTACCTCGAACGGTCTGGACAGGACGAAGGTGTACGACGGCTCGCTCGGCTGGAACGCGGTGATCAGCGACAAGAGTCTCTACAGCGTGAAGGGCCACGTGAACTTCCCGAACCAGACGCACCAGGATCCCGGCTCGGGCTGGAACTGGCCGAAGTACCGGAACCTCGTCAGCGGCTCGACGTCGTCGTCGACGCAGCTCTTCGCGAACCCCGGCTTCGAGTCGGGGAACGTCAGCTGGGTCGCGGCGTCATCGGGCGACATCACGACGTCGACCTCGTACGCGCCGCACGGCGGCTCGTGGTACGCGTGGCTCGGCGGCTGGGCCACGGCGCACACCGATTGGATGTATCAGACCGTGAGCATTCCTTCGACCGCAACGACGGCGGCGCTCACGTTCTACCTCCGCGTCTCGACCGCCGAGACGACCACCACCACGGCGTACGACACGCTGAAGGTGCAGCTGCGCGACACGTCGAACAATCTGCTGACGCAGCTCACCGCGCTCTCGAATCTCAGCGCGTCATGCTGCTACGCGCAGAAGTCGTTCGACGTCTCTTCGTATCGCGGACGCACGGTGCGCGTCTACTTCGAGGCGGTGAACGACAACGGGAACCAGACCTCGTTCCTCGTCGACGACGCGGCGATGACGATCACGCAGTGATCACTTGAACGATCCGCTCACGCGCGTCACCGACGTCACCCAGCCGCCGTACATCGGATTCGGCAGGATGAAAAACGTCCTGCCGAATTCGGCGTCGGTCCCCGCGCCGGTGAACGTCTCGCCGCTCTGCGGGAAGTCGCCCATCTGATCGCCGATGAAGGCCAGGACGTCGACCTTCGTGCCGCTCCACGAGCAGGTGCCGTCGCCGGTGGCGACCGATTTCCGCCGCACCGCTTTCGTGTCTTCCTTCGTGCTCTTGAGGCAGAGGCGATCGTCGTCGCTCCAGAGTCCGTTCCGCGCGAGGTTGTCGCGCGTCGGCTTCACCGAGTCGACCTTCGTGCCGTCCGCGTAGCTCCACTCCGTCGCGCGATCGGTGATGAAGGCGACGTGGCCGCCGGCCTTGCGCACGGCGTCGAGAAACTCCTTCACGCCCGGCACGCTGCCCGCCTCGGCGCGGAGAACCCACGAGCCCCACGACACCGTCTCGTACTGAAGTTCGTACGCGCTGCGATCGAGCTGATAGACCGAGTTGTCGAGCGTCGTTTCGTCGACGTCGAGGACCACGCCCCACGATCCGCGTGCGCGTTTTGCCGCGCGGTCGAGCACCGAGGCCGTGGCGATGCGGTAGACCTGACGCGTCGAGGTGGCGTACTCCGCGCTGTCGCGGACGTACTTCACGTCGAGCGACTGCTGCGCGAAGAGGAGGGGAGTGATGAACAGTGCGAGTGCGATGAGTGAGCGCTTCATGGGCGCGATTGTACGGAAATTCGTGCTAAGCTCTTTTGCTGGAAGGGCTGGGCGTGTGACGGAGCTTCTGCAGTTCGCAAAGAGCCGCCGAGGGGGGGAACTGATCGGGATCGTCATCGGGGCGATCGGTGTCAGCCTTGCGGCCGCCCTCCTTACCTACCATCCCAACGACTCCTCCGCCTTCTTCACGTCGACGAACACCATCATCGCGAACGCCATCGGCTACTACGGCGCGACGATCGCCTGGATCTTCGTCGGCTTCTTCGGCTTCGCCAGTCTCCTCTTCCCCGGCGCGCTCGTCGCGCTGGCGTGGAACCGCATCTCCGGCAAGGATCTCGAGTACCTGCACACGAAGCTGCTCGGACTGGTGATCCTGGTCCTCACGCTGCCGCCGCTGTTCGATGTCTCGATCGGGAAGCTCTGGTTCCGCGGCGCGCTGATTCCGTCCGGCGGTTACCTCGGGTCGGAGATCGGCCGGGCGATGACCACGAACCTCAACATCGGCGGCGCGTCGATCGCGCTGATCACGATGCTCCTCATCGGCGTGCTGCTGTCGACGCGCATCAGCCTGGCGCTGGTGTTCGCCGCCACCCGGCGGACGATGGTCGACCTCGGGCGGGCCATCGCGCTGCGCTGGGCGCGGCTCTCCGAACGGCGGCGCAAGGAGAAGATGAAGGACGCGCTGGTGCGGAAGCATCTCGAGAAGATCGAGGCGCCCGCGCCGCTCCGCCTCGTGCCGAACGACGACTCGCCGGCCGGCGCCGGCCCCATCGTGCGGGAAGTGAGGGGAGCGGGAAGATTTCAGATCCGGAAAGTGACGAAGGCGGACCTGCGGAAGGCCGCCGAGGCGCTGTCGCAGGAACCGGCCCACGACCCGTTCGCGCTGTACGCGGCTCGCGTCATCCCGAGCGGAGTCGAGGGATCTGGCGGCGAGGGCGGCGCGCCACACCCCCGCCCGGGTCCCTCGACTCCGCTCGGGATGACGGAGGATTTCGAAGATCCGCTGTACCTCGATGAACCCCCGCCCGCCGCCCGTCCCAAGCCGCAGATCCCGCGGCCTGCTGCGCGGCGGCCGAAGGAGGCGACGCGCGCGCCGTCGCGCATCACGCACGACCTCCTGCCGACCGTCGACCTTCTGCAGCCGGGGCCGAAGCAGGACACGATCAACGACGAGGTGCACAAGAAGTTCCTCGAGATCGGTCACCTCATCGAGGACCGCTGCCGCGAGTTCTCGGTCGAAGGCGAGGTCACGGCGTATCACCCCGGCCCCGTCGTCACGACGTTCGAGTTCAAGCCATCCGCCGGGGTGAAGTACGCCAAGGTCGTGAACCTCGGCGACGACCTGGCGCTGGCGCTGAAGGCGGAGTCGATCCGCATCGAGCGCATCAGCGGCTCGTCGACCGTCGGCATCGAAGTGCCGAACCGCAAGCGCGAGCTGATCACGCTGCGCGACATCATCGACAGCGATGCCTTCTCCGCCTCGCAGTCGATGCTCACGCTCGCTCTCGGCAAGGACATCCACGGCGACGCGTTCGTCACCGATCTCTCCCGCATGCCGCATCTCCTCGTCGCCGGCGCCACCGGCGCGGGCAAGTCGGTGGGCCTCAATTCGATGATCGTCTCGCTGCTGTACAAGGCGAGGCCGGCACAGCTGCGGATGCTGATGATCGATCCGAAGATGGTCGAGCTGAAGATCTACGAGGACATCCCGCATCTGCTCCATCCGATCGTCACCGACCCCAAGCTGGCGTCGAACGCGCTGATCTGGGCGGTCAACGAGATGGAGAACCGCTACCGCTGCCTGGCGGAGTGCGGCGTGCGCAACATCGATCAGTACAACGCGCTCCTGAAGGACAGCGAGGCCTACCGGCGGGCCAAGAAGATGTCGCCCGAAGAGCAGTCGCCGATGCCGGAGGCGATGCACTACATCGTCATCATCATCGACGAGTTCGCGGACCTCATGATGGTGGCGTCGAAGGACGTCGAGGACTCGGTGACGCGCATCGCGCAGAAGGCGCGCGCGGTCGGCATCCATCTCATCATCGCCACGCAGCGGCCGTCGGTCGACGTCATCACCGGCGTGATCAAGGCCAATTTCCCGTCGCGCATCAGCTACCAGGTGGCGTCGAAGATCGACTCCCGCACCATCCTCGATACGCAGGGCTCCGAAAAACTCCTCGGCAACGGCGACATGCTCTTCCTCCCGCCCGGCACCGCGCGCATCAAGCGCATCCACGGCGCGTACGTGAGCGAGCGCGAGATCAACGAGATCGTCGACTTCGTGAAGAAGAACCAGGGCCAGCCGAAGTTTCTCGAGGAGATTACGAAGACGGCCGATGAGAAGAGCGGCGTCGACGGGATCGAGTATCTCGAGGACCCGAAGTACGACGACGCGGTGCGCGTCGTGCTGTCGACCGGACAGGCGAGCGCGTCGTACCTGCAGCGCCGCCTTAAGCTCGGCTACTCCCGCGCCGCGCGCCTCATCGAGATCATGGAAGCGAACGGCGTGGTCGGTCCCTCGCAGGGATCGAAGCCGCGCGAGATCCTCGTGCGCGCCGACGACTATCCGCCCGCCAGCGGGCAGACGATCTAGCGTGTAGCACAGACACTCCTGTCTGTGCTTTGTCTCTTTTTACGCCGCACAGACAGGAGTGTCTGTGCTACACACGCGGCCGATCGCCACCAGCAGATCGGACAGCTCGTACGGCTTCATCAGCGAGAGGAGCCGCTTCTCTTCGTCCGTGACGTGCAGCTCCACGTGTCCCGTCGACAGCACGATCGGCAGGTCACCGTGTTCCGCGCGGAGCAGCGGCACGAGTTCGGCGCCGTTGCCGTCGGGGAGGTTCACGTCGATGATCGCGACCTGCGGGCGCGTGCGGCGCGCGGCGTCGCACACCTCGGCCGCGGACCGGACCCACGTCGTCTCGTAGCCTTCCGCCCGGAGCAACTGATTCAGTCCGGCGCCGACCGAAAGATCGTCTTCCACGAGGAGAATGCGCTTCACACCCGGTGTCGCGACGCTGACCGGGTGCAGCGCCGGCGTCGAGAACTCGGCCGCCGGCACGAGGACGTGAAACGCGCATCCGCCGCCCGGACGATTCTCCGCGGTGAGCGCGCCGCCTTGTCCCTCCACCAGCCGTCGCGCGATGGCCAGACCGAGTCCGGTGCCGTTGCGCTTCGTGGTGAAGAGCGGCTCGAAGATACGGTCGAGCACTTCCGGCGCGATCCCGGGACCGTCATCGTGAACCGAGATCTGCACCAGCTCCGCGTTCGCGGTGACGCCGACGTGGATGGTGCCCTGGCCGCTGATCGCGTCCCGCGCGTTGAAGACGAGGTTCGTGATGACCTGCTCGAGATGGCCGGCGTCGCCGTGGATGAAACGCGCGCGCGGCTCGATGGAGCTGCTGAGCGTGATCTGCGACGGCAGCGTCGCCGCCAGCTGTCCTAGGAGCGAGGGCAGCCAGCTCTGCACATCGATGGTGAAGAGCTGCGGCTCTTTCGGATTGGCGAAGCGGAGGATCTCCTGCGACGCGCGCTTGCCGCGGCTGATCGCGCGCGTGATGTGGCCGAGCGCCTCTTTCACCGACCGCGTGGCCGCGGCGTTGCGGGCGATCAGCTCCACGAACGGCTGGATGCCCATCAGCACGTTGTTGAACTCGTGCGCCAGCGACGCGGCGACCTGTCCCAGGCTGCTCATCCGCTTCGCTTCTTCGAGCTTGCGCGTGATGCTGCGGTGCTCGGTCACGTCGCGGGCCATGCCGATCGTCCCCGAGGCCACGCCGTCGACGTAGCGCGGTTGCGAGGAGACCTCCACCGTGACGATCGCGCCGCAGCGGTCGGAGAGCTCGTATTCGCGGAAGATCCGGCCATGTTCGCCGTGCTCGTGCTCGTGCGGGCGGAAGAGCTCGGCGAACGGACGGCCGATCCACTCGTCGACGGCGTAGCCGGTGCTGCGCTCGAAGCTCCGGCTCAGCGACACGAAGCGGCCGTCGTCGTCGATCGTGTAGAGGATGTCGGTGACGTCTTCCACGAGCTCGCGGTAGCGCTGCTCCGACGCCTCGAGCGCCTGCTGGGCCTGCACTTTCTCCGTGATGTCGCGGGCGATGACCTGCACCGCGTCGCGGCTGCCATAGCGAAGCGGAAGCGCGGCGAGCTCGACGTCGAGCAACGAGCCGTCGATGCGCCGGAACTTCTGGCGGACGTACGGCACGCCCTCGCCGGCGGTGAGGCGTTCGAGCCGCTCGCGAATCTCGTCGCGGCTCTCCGGGTCGATGAAGGAGAGCGCCTCGCGTCCGACGATCTCCGCCTCGCTCTTCGCGCCGAGGAGCTGGACGAAGGCCTGATTGACATAGACGTACGTGCCGTCGACATGCACGCCGATGCAGTCGGGCGAGAGCTCGACCATGCGCCGGAAGTTTTCGCGATTCTCCTTTGACGCCGCCTCGGCCAGCACCTCGCGCGTGATGTCCACCATCACGCCGAAGAGCTCGACCGGCACGCCGTCGACCTTGTGCACGTTGACGTAATCGCGCAGCCAGACGGAGCTGCCGTCGGCCGCCACCATGCGGTAGACGAGCTCGTGGTCGCGTCCGGCGAGGGTCTCGTTATGGCAGAGGCTCGCCACGAAACCGTCCTCGGGATGGAGGTGGCGGGACCAGAAATCGGGCTCTTCCAGCCAGCGCTCGACCGGATAACCGAGGAGCTTTTCGGCGGCCGGATTGACGTAGGTGAACCGGAATGTGCTTGCCGACGCCGACCAGGCGATGGCGGGCATGGCGTCGAGCAGACGGGAGCGGCGGGCGTCCTGCGAATCGTGAGGAGATGTCATGGTGGAGGGACCGAAGAATAGAAAGAATGCTGCGGAAATTCCGAAGCTCATCAGGAAATAATCATTTACCACTACGCCTTTTTTCCGCCACAACCCAAGGAGAAAGCACATGCCCTATGTCGCATTGGAGTGGGACCACAAGATTGGACGGCCGATGATTCAGTGGCTCGTCGTGAAGTGTCAGAGCGTCGGACAGAAGTTCGGTGGGCCGCAGGCCCTGCCGCCGCGCCGCGACGTCGCGTATTTCGTCGATGAGCAGACCGCCGAGCGCGACGCGAAGGCGTTCGCCGCGTACAAGACGCGCGAGGAGCAGGAAGGAAGCGTCGACCGCGCCACGGCCGCGTACAGCAGCCGTCACGCCGCGTTCGGCTGGGATCACAACATCTTCAACCCGCTCATTCAGTGGGCGGTGCTGGAGTGGAACGGCGAGAACCCGGAAGGGGAGAGCTTCCGCAACGATGTCGCCTACTTCCTCGATCCCGAGACCGCGGAGACGGACGCGAAAGCGTTCCGCGTGATGCGCGACGAGCTGGTCGGCTCGAAGGCGAAAGCCGCGTAGGGTAAGTTGGGGTCGGATCTGGAAACTCTACTTTACGCCGTAAAGTAGAGTTTCCAGATCCGACCCCAACTTACGGCAGGACTCTTGCAGTTCAGTCCGGCATGACACTCACTAGCCTCATCTGGTTTCTTCTCATCGGCCTCATCGCCGGCTGGCTCGCCGGCCAGGTCATGCGCGGCGGCGGCTACGGAGTCGTCGGCGACATGATCGTCGGCGTGATCGGCGCGCTCCTCGGCGGCTGGCTCTTCGGCGTGCTCGGAATCGGCGTCGGAGGACTGATCGGCGCCATCATCACGGCCTTCGTCGGCGCCGTGATCCTCATCGCGCTGCTGCGCGTCATCCGCCGAGCGTGATGACCCACACCTCCGCCGCCGTGGCGAAGACGAATCCCGCGAGCAGCGCGACGTAGGCGAAGCGGAGGAAGCGGTACTTCTTGCGATAGAGGTATGCGCCGATGCCGTAGATGTCGCGCAGCGCCGCCTGGTAGAGCAGCTCGTCCGATTCCAGCAGCGGCGTGATCTCCTCGATGAACTCCTCCTCCGTCAGCATCCCGTAGTGGCCGAAGAAGAGGATGTTGCGCGGGCTTTTTCCCTTGCGCACGCCGCGCGGCGCGAACGTCGGCAGCACCGCGATGATGGCCAGGAGGAGCGAGAGCAGGCAGGCCGCGGCGAGCGTGAGCAGCGCCGGCCGCAGACGGGGATCGCCGCTCCGGCTCAACGCGATGGTCAGGACGATCGACGAGATGGTGATCAGCAGGCTCGCCTTCGTGTCGGCCATCAGACTGAGCTGCACGTGATGCTGCTGAACGGTCCGCAGGAGGTTGTCGACGCTGGATCGGGGCTGGATGTTCACGCCGATGGAGTGTAACCCGCACCCTCTCTGTTGATCGCGCCGAATGGACTGCCGAGCCGGATGCGGAGCATGCTGCGTGGCGCTGTCGATCTCGTCGCCGATCCCCGGCATGCCGGACGGCAAGCCGGCCGGCGTTCGCTGCGTCCAGCTCACGACCGATAACCTCTGCGCCATCTTCGGCACGCCCGACCGCCCGCAGGTCTGCAACAACCTCCGTCCGATGCCCGAGATGTGCGGGACGACGACGCAGGAGGCGTACGCGTATCTGGAGATGTTGGAACGGGAGACGAGGCCGAGTGCTTAGCATTTGAGCTGTTGGGCTGTTGAGCTGTTCAGCTGTTAAGCTTTTCGAAAGCTCAACAGCTCAATCGCTCAACAGCTCAATCGCTCAACAACTGACAATGTCCTATTTTCTCGAGGCCATCGCGTTGCTCCTTCCCTCCGATGCCGGCGGCCGCGCGGCGGCGGTCTCGCCTCGCGATGGTTCCTACAGGCCATTCGCGCTGGCGGCGGAGTCGCGGCTGCGGATCCGGATGATCGAAGGGCCGCCGCTGCTGGCGCCGGGGCAATCGGCGCGCGTGGTGGTGGAAGTGGAAAGCGGCGCGATCGAGTCGCTGATCCCCGGGACGGAGCTCGATCTCGTCGAACACGACGACGCTCCGATCGGAATCCTGACCGTGTTGCGCGTGATGCGCGCGGCGGTGGCGGTGTGACCATGACAAAACGACTGACGATCGCGCTCGCGCTTTTTCTCGCCGCATGCAGCAGCAGCACACCGGGCATCGACAAACGAACGTTCGAGGGCGGCCCCGGACAACCGATCCAGGTCGACCTGGTCGGCTCCTCGGAGCCGATGATGATGTTCTCCCGCGGCCACGACCTCCCGCAGCAGGTCAGCTTCCAGTTCCTCGTGTCGAACAACTCCGACGAGACGGTGACGGTGAAGCGGATCCAGGTGTACCAGCACGGCACCGCGCCGATCCAACTCGAGTCGGCGCAGGGCGGCTTCGACACGGAGATCGCGCCGGGACACGACCATCCCTTCACCATCAACGCCAACGCCACACAGCTCCGCCAGGCGCGGCAGGGCGACGTGCCGGAGATGATCATCCGCGCCGACGTGGCGCTGACGAACGGCGACTCGTACGTCTATACGTTTTCGATTCCGATCTCGGTCGCGATTCAGTAGGCGTCGCGCGCCGCGGCTCGAAGTACGCCTCGCCGAGGTACCTCTCGCGTGTGTTGCCCGCGCGCATGTAGCCGCGCTGCCGCATCGCGCCGTTCACGAAGAACGTGTCGGGCGAGCGGTAGACGTCGCCGCCCTCCACCAGCAGCCAGGAACCGGCGAGCTCCTGCTCCAGAAACGCCCGCGCCGCCGCCTGGTTCTCCGGCGGAACGTCGACTCCGGTCAATGTGACGGCGACCTGCATGCCGTCGCGCTCGATGACGATCGTCTGACCGTCGACGGCGCGGACGAAACGGACCATCCCCGCGCTCGCGGTCGTGGCGATGAAGAAGATGAGAATGCCTGCGATTCGATTCATTTACGTGCGTTGGTGCTGACGCACGACGGGTATCTCTGCGCGGAATCGACGCGCATTCGTTGTGGAGGGGCGGAAGATAACAAATGGCACGCGGCCGTGCAAGAGGTCAGGGAGCGGGGGTGCTGACGACCCTGCGCAACCGCCGGATGTCGTCGCTCAACGGACGATCATCGAACACCGGCTCGATCGTCCGCCGGACGCGCAGGTAGAGCTCGCGCGTGCCGCGGCCGAGTTGCTTCGCGATGTCGGACGCCCGGCCGCGCACGCGTGAGTCGAACTCGCGCGCCTGAGCTTCGACGTCGTCGAAGCCGGCGAGCCGCGGTGCGGGCTTGGTCGGATCGAAGTTGAAGGCGACGCGCCATTCGACTGCCTGGGCGGCGACCATCAGCTCGATGGCCAGCACCGCCTGCACGTTCGCGATCACGCTGCGCAGCTTGCGCGCGGCGTGCGTCGACATCGACACATGGTCCTCGGCGTTCGCGCCGGTCGGAATCGAATCGACCGAGGCGGGATGGGAGAGCACTTTGTTCTCGCTGACGATCGAGGCCGCGGTGTACTGCGCGATCATCAATCCCGAATTCACGCCGGGACGCGTGGTGAGGTTCTGCGGCAGCCCGCGGTTGTGGCCGCCGTCGAGCAGCATCTGCGTGCGGCGCTCGGAGATGTTGCCGAGCTCCGCGACGGCGATGGTGAGGAAGTCGGCGGCGAGCGCCAGCGGCTGGCCGTGGAAGTTGCCGGCGGAGTAGGCGAGGCGCTGATCGCCGTGATAGCCCTCGGGCCAGTTGGCGCGGAACTGCAGATCGAACGGATCTCCTTCGTTCGGGAAGAAGAGCGGATTGTCGGTCGCGGCGTTGAGCTCGCGCTCGGCGATGGCGCGGACGTGCGCGATCGTGTCGCGCGTGGCGCCATGCACCTGCGGCGCGCAGCGGAGCGAGTACGCGTCCTGCACGGCGCCGGCGCGCTCGACGAGCCGGCTCTCCGCGACCATGTTGCGGATCTGCTGCGCCGATTCGATCTGTCCCGGATGCCCGCGCTCGGCGTGGACTTTCGCGTCCATCGCCCGCGTGCAGCCGCACATCGCCTCGAGCGTCAGCGCGCACGAGCCGTCGGCGCTGTTGGCCATCATCCCGGCGTCGTGGACCGCCAGCGCGAGCATCGCCGCGGAGAAGTTCGCGCCGTTGACGAGCGCCAATCCTTCCTTGAACGTCGGCTTCATCTCCTCAGCGTCGAAGCCGAGGAACGCGGGAAGCTCGGACGCGTCGCGCAACGTCCGATCGTGACTCGTGTAAAACCGGCCCACGCCGAGGAGCGAGACGAAGAGGTGCGAGAGCGGGCAGAGATCGCCGCTCGCGCCGACCGAGCCGCGCAGCGGAACGAGCGGAATCACGCCGCGGTTGAGCATCGCCTGCACGACGTCGACGAGCTTGCGCCGCACGCCGGAGTGTCCGCGCAGGAACGCGTTCACCCGCGTCGCCAGCGCGCCGCGCACGACCTCGGCCGGGTAGTAGTTCGTCAGGTCGTCGGCATCGTCGTTGTCGCCGACGCCGACCGAATGCGAGAGCAGGAGATTGCGCTGCAGCTGCTGCAGATCGCCCGGCGCGATCGGCTTGTCCTTGAACTCGCCGAAGCCGGTGGTGACGCCGTAATCGTGCGGCACGTTGCCGCCGGCGTTCCATGACTTCACGTAGTTGTCGACGATCTGCGAGATCAGCGCTTCGCTCTCCGCGACCGCCGCGTCGGTGCGCGGATCGCGCTCCACGCGCACTTCGGGGTCGCGCGCGATGCGCACGAGCTGCTCGATCGTGAGGGAGTTGCCGTCGAGAACGATTACGTTGCTCATCGCGCTGCTCCGAGGAGGGGAGCGGACGTCTCGTCCGCTCGTCTGCGATGGGCGGACGAGACGTCCGCCCCCCTCTGACGTATCGCCGTCATTGGCCCTGCTCGATCTCCGCGAGGAGCTTCTTCACCGAGCCGGCGAGCTCCGCGCGCGGCGCCGTGATCTGGCCGGAGCGCGCGGCGAGCCACTCTTTGCGATCGCCGACCGCCTTCGCCTTTTCGCGTCCGACCACCATGTCCTTCAGCGTGACGACGCCCTGCTGCTTCTCGTTCGAGCCGTAGAGCAGCGCGATCGGGATGTCGTACGCGTCGGCGTATTTGAGCTGCTTGCCCATTCCTTTGGCAGTGCCGAGGTAGAGCTCCGTCGGCACGCCGGCGCGGCGCAGCTCCCAGGTCATCTGCAGGTAGTCGTCGGTCAGCGCCGGATCCATGTTCGCGATCAGCACACGTGCGGTCGATTTCCGTTTGTCGACCTTCCCGAGATCCGTGAGGATGGCGAGAAGGCGATCGACGCCGAGCGACGCGCCGACGGCCGGAATGCGCGTGCCGAGGAAGCGCATGACGAGGTCGTCGTAACGGCCGCCGCCGAAGACCGAGCCGGCGTTCGGCGCGTCGGTGAGGATGGCCTCGAACACCGGTCCGGTGTAGTAGGCGAGGCCGCGCGCGATGGAGAGATCGAGCGAGACGCGATCGTCGTTGTAACCGAGGGAGTAGAGGTGGTTCGAGATCCGCTCGATGACGTCGATCTGCGCCGTGGAGCCGTCGACGTTCTTGAAGAGGTCGCGCAGCTGCGCCAGCACTTCGCGGCGCGACGCCGACTGCACAGCGAGGAATTGTTCGATGCGATCGACCGCGTCTTTGTTCAGGCCGAGGCCGCGGATCACGTCGCCCGATTCGTCCTTGTAGCCGTCCATCAGCTCCAGGCGTACCTTCTCGATCTTCACCTTCTCCAGCTTGTCGAGCACGCGGAAGACGTCGACGGCGCGGCCCTGGTCGATGTGCGCAAAGTCGAGGAGAAGATTGAGCACGGCCCGGCTGGAGAAGCGGACGAGATAGCCGCCGAAGTCGAGCGCCGAGAGCGAGTCGCACATGCCGGCGATGATCTCGGTGTCGGCGATCTCCGATTCAGTGCCGACGGAGTCGAGATCGAACTGCGTGAACTCGCGGAAGCGCCCCAGGCCCGGCTTGTCGTATCGCCAGACGGGGGAGACCTGGTAGCGGCGGAACGGACGCGGCAGGTCGTTGTACTGCGCCACGACGCGGGCCAGCGGCACGGTCAGATCGAAGCGCAGGCCGAGCGCCTCGTCGTCGGGATTGGAGACGCGGAAGATCGACTGCTGCGCCTCCTGTCCGGCGCTGCCGGAGAGCACGTCGAGATACTCGATCGCCGGCGTGGAGAGGGGAACGAAGCCGTACGACTCGTAGACCGCGCGGATCTTGTCGATCATCGTCTGCCGGGCCAGCATCTGGTCGGGCAGGAGATCGCGCAATCCGCGGGAGACGCGAGGTTCAACTGTGTCTGGCATGGTTTTCCGGCAGGAGGGGTTGGTACCGAGGGGCGGGCTCGAACCGCCGACCCCCAGATCCACAATCTGGTGCTCTAACCAACTGAGCTACCCCGGCACACAAAAGGACGGCGAATGATACTCATCCGCGCCGTAAGCAGCAAACAGAACGTGCCCCGGCGCGTTTGAATTCTCGCATACGATCGGAAAATGCGCGACGAGTGGCTGCGCAGCGTTCTGCTGCGGCGCGACAAGGTGGAGTCGTTCGATCACTATCCGTTCAACCTCCCGGCGGTGCGCGCGCTGGAGTCGATCGAGTTCACCAGGCCGGTGACGTACTTCGTCGGCGAGAACGGCTCCGGCAAGTCGACGCTGATCGAAGCGATCGCCATCAAGTGGGGCTTCAATCCGGAGGGCGGCTCGACGGCGTTCCGATTCTCCACCGCGGCCAGTCACTCCGAGCTGTACGACTACCTCCGCCTCGTGCGCGCGCCGCACCGCCCCTCGGACGGCTTCTTCCTCCGCGCCGAGAGCTTCTTCAACCTCGCCACGCAGGTCGACGAGCTCGGCGTCACCGGCTACGGCTCGGCGTCGCTTCACGCGCAATCGCACGGCGAGTCTTTCCTGACGCTGATGATGGAGCGCTTCCGCGGCGACGGCCTCTACATCCTCGACGAGCCGGAGGCTGCCCTCTCACCGAACCGGCAACTGTCGATGATCGCCCGCATGCACCAGCTCGTCCGCGACGCCTCGCAGTTTCTGATCGCCACCCATTCGCCCATCCTGATGGCCTACCCCGACGCGACGATCCTCTCGTGCGACGGCGACGCCATCCACGAGGTGGCGTACGAGGAGACGGAGCACTACACCGTGACGCGCGATTTTCTGAATCACCGGCGGGCGATGTTGAAGGAGTTGTTGGAGTGAAAAAGTGGGGAGCGGACGTCTCGTCCGCTCATTCCCGGTCAGCGTTGCGTCGATCGACGACTTAATCTCGATGAAGCGGATCTCGGCGCGGCCGCGAGACGCGGAAGACATCGCCGCGCTCGAGGAGTTGAAGAGGGCGAATGAGCAGCGAAAGAAATGACCCCGCCGCCGACGAGCCCTTTGACGGCACGTTCGAAGGCACGGTTCGCCGCCAGATTCGACTGGGGATCGAGCTCGATCCCGTGTCGCGCCTGCGTTGGCTCGATCGGACGATGCGGGAGCTCGTGCGTCTCCGCGGACTTGCGAAGCGCTAATCCGCCACGCAGAGGCAGTCCGAGGCGAGCGGGTTGACGCGGAGCGATTTTCTGACGCGTTAGGTCATCTCCGCATCAATCCAAGGATTTCGTCCGTCGACATCCCGATGCTGGCGCGTCCTCGAAGCCGACGAACGAGCGTATCGCCACGCGTAGGTTGCGATTTGACGATCTGCACCGAATTCTTCGTCGCGACGAATTCCACTTCAGTGCCGGGGAGGAACCCGAACTGTTCTCGGATTTGCCGCGGGATCGTGACTTGTCCCTTCGATGTGATGCGCATGTTGCCTTCCCTCAATCCGCCACGCAGAGCCAGTCCGCGAATCGCTCCCGCGAGTCCGTCCACTTCCGCTCCACCGTGAACCCGCTCGCCTCGGTCAGCGCCCGGAGCGACTCGTCGTCGTGCTTGTACGAGTTCTCGGTGTGGATCGATTCGCCGGCCTGAAATGACACCTCGAGGGCCAGCGCGTCGATCGTCACGCTCTGCGCGACGCGCGACACGAGGTGCATCTCGATGCGGCCGAGCTCCTCGTTGTAGTGAGCGCGGTGTTCGAACGTGGAGAACGGGAAATGGCCGCCGAGCTCGCGGTTGATGCGGCCGAGGAGATTGAGGTTGAACGCGGCGGTGACGCCGAGGGGGTCGTCGTAGGCCGGCTCGAGGATCGTGCGCGACTTGCGGAGGTCGGCGCCGAGGAAGAGCGCGTCGCCCGGTGTGAGCGTATCGCGCAGGTCGCGCAGCATCGCCACGGCTGAATCGGGATCGAGATTGCCGATCGTCGATCCGAGGAAGAGGACGATGGTGCGCGAGCGATCGCGATGCGGAATGGCGCGCGACGCCTCGCGGAAATCGCCGCAGATCGCCGTCACGCGCAGCGATTCGTACTCCTGCAGGAGCGCCTCTCCGCTTTTCTCCAGCATCGACGCGTCGACGTCGATCGGCACGTACTCCAGCTCCGGCTGCCGCGCGGTCAGCACGTCGAGCAGGATGCGCGTCTTGCGCGCGCTGCCGCTGCCGAGCTCCACGAGCCGGATCGGCGTACCGAAGGCATTCGCGATCTCCTCCGCTCGCGACGTCAGGATCTCCGTCTCCGCGCGCGTGACGTAGTACTCCGGCAGCTCGCAGATGGCGTCGAACAGCGCCGATCCGAGCGGGTCGTAGAAATAGTGCGGCAGGAGGAATTTCGCCGGCGCGGTGAGGCCGCGGCGGACGTCGGCGGCGAAGTCGCTGCTGACGCCGCCCGCGTGCATCAGCGCGAAACGGGGTCGTGAATGCGGACGCGCCGCTGCGATGGGGGATTCCACGCGCGGATTGTACAATTGCCGTACTTCCACCAGCGCAATGAGCGACTACGACGACGAGACCCTTCGCGTCTCCGGAGACGTCACACCGGTGTCGACTCCGTCCCCGTCCATCGATCACGGACGTTTCGTTCCCGGCGCGCTCGTCGGCAGCCGCTACCGTGTCGTCGCGCTCCTCGGCAAAGGGGGCATGGGCGAGGTCTACCGCGCCGACGATCTCCTCCTCGGGCAGCCGGTGGCGCTGAAGTTCCTGCCGAAGCGGATCGCCGGCAATCCGAATGCGCTGGCACGGCTGCTGGCCGAGGTGCGCATCGCGCGGCAGATCTCGCACCCGAACGTCTGCCGCGTGTACGACGTCGGCGAAGTCGACGGCGAGCACTTCATCTCCATGGAGTACGTGCAGGGCGAAGACCTTCGCTCGCTGCTTCATCGCATCGGCCGCTTCGGCGCCGACAAAGGCATTCAGATCGCGCGACAGATCTGCGCCGGACTGGCCGCCGCGCACGATCGCGGCGTGCTGCATCGCGACCTGAAGCCGGCGAACGTGATGATCGACGAGCGCGGCGCCGCGCGCATCACCGACTTCGGACTGGCGGTGCTCGCCGACAGCGCCGAGGCGCAGAAACGCGAGGGGACGCCGGCGTACATGTCGCCGGAGCAGTTGGAGGGGGAAGAGGTCACCACGCGCAGTGACATTTACTCGCTCGGCCTCGTGCTGTACGAGATCTTCAGCGGACGGATGCTCTTCGACGCGAAGACGCTGACCGAATTGTTCGAACTGCGCCGCAACACGACGACGACGTCGATCCGCCTGACGAGCGACATCGATCCGCTCGTCGAGCGCGTGATCCAGCGCTGCCTGGCGGACGATCCGCAGCAGCGTCCGAAGTCGGCGACCGCGGTGTCGGCCTCGCTGCCCGGCGGCGATCCGCTCGCGGCGGCGCTCGAGGCGGGAGAGACGCCGTCGCCGGAGGTCGTGGCGAGAGCGGGCGCGCATGAGGCACTCGAACCGGCGCGCGCGTTTGCGGCGCTCGGCGTGATCGTGGTGCTTCTCGCGGCCGTATTCATCTGCAAGCAGAAAGTCGACCTCATCTCGCGCGCCGGAGTACACGATCCGCCGGAAGCGATGGCGGTGCGTGCGCGCGATCTGCTGGCGCGCGCCGGCTACACGGAGAGTCCGCGCGATCGGGCGGGGCGGTATCGCGCGGTGTGGGCGGGACAGCCGGCGATCGAGTACTGGTATCGGGAGAGTCCCGCGCCGATCGAGCCGTCGGCGTTCTTCCGGCACGGCTTCGTGGAGATGCCCGGCCTGATCAATCCGGAGGAGCCTCCATTGGAGCAGCCGGGTGAGGCGCTTATCGATCTCACTCCCGATGGACGCCTCGATTCATTGCGTGTCGTCCCGCCGCTCGAGAGTCCGTCCTCCGGAAGCGCGGCCGCCGATTGGAACCTTCTTCTGCACGCGGCCGGAATCGATCCCGCTGAACTGACGCCCGCGACGCCGTCGCGCACGGTCGTGCCATCAGACCATCGCGCGGCGTGGACGTGGCGGCATGGCGGCAGCACGCGGCGGATCGAAGCGGCGTCGATGAACGGCCGGCCGGTCTATTTCGAGACCGTGGCCGAGGGTCGACCAATCCGACGCAGCGGCTTCCGCACATTCGCTTTCGTCGCAAACCTGTCGGCGGCGATCCTCCTGGTCTCGATCCTGGCCTGGTACAACATCCGTCGAAATCGCGGCGACCTGCCGTCCGCCGTCCGCATCGGCTTCGTGATCACGATCGCGATGCTGATCGCCTGGCTGCTCGGAGCCGATCACGTAGCGACGACCGCCGAAATCGGGATGATCGTGAAGGCGCTCTCATGGTCGACTTTCAGCGGGCTGCTGATCTTCGCGGCGTACCTCGCGCTGGAGCCGGTCTTCCGCCGCCGCTGGCCCCGGTCGCTCGTGACCTGGGCGCGCGTGCTGTCCGGCCGCTGGCGCGACCCGCTCGTCGGCCGCGACGTCCTGGCCGGGTCGATCGGCGGACTTCTCAGCGTGGCCGGACTGGTCGTCGTGCCGGTGATCGTCGCGTGGGTTCAGGGCGGTGAGCCCGCCATTCGCACGAGCAACGCCGTCTGGGTGCTGAACGGAACGCGGCACGTCATTGCGGAGCTGCTGTGCGCCTCGCCGCGCTACTTCGCCGAGTCCTTCATACCGGTGGCGCTGCTGATTCTGTTCAAGATCGTGCTGCGCCGCGAGTGGCTTGCCGCTCTCGGTTATATCGGCGTTCAATTCGCGATCCTGCTCGGTTCGGCCCCGGACAGGTCGAGCATGGCGATCAGCATCCTCCTGAACGCGACGATCGTGCTGGTCCTGCTGCATCGCTTCGGGTTCCTCGCGCTGCTGGTCAGCAACACCGTGCAGGCGTTGCTCTCGTTCGCTCCCGTGCTGTTGCCGGCTGCGTCGTGGCACACCGGCATCGCCGCTTCGATCGGCGCACTCGTTCTCGCCATCGCCATCTTCGGCTTCATCACCTCTCTCGGCGGCCGCCGCCTGTTCACCGCGGACTTCCTCGAAACATGAGCGACACCACCCTTCGCATGGATTCCGATGACGCGGCGCACAGGGACGCCTCGCACATCGATCACGGCCGCTTCGTTCCCGGCGCGCTGGTCGGCAGCCGCTATCGCATCGTGGCCATGCTCGGCAAGGGCGGCATGGGGGAGGTCTATCGTGCCGACGATCTCCTCCTCGGGCAGCCGGTGGCGCTGAAGTTTCTGCCGCAGCTCGTGGCGGGCGATCCGCAGCGGCTGGCGCGATTGCTCGCCGAGGTCCGCATCGCCAGGCAGATCTCGCATCCGAACGTCTGCCGCGTTTACGACGTCGGTGAAGCCGCCGGCGAGCACTTCATCTCGATGGAGTACGTGAAGGGCGAAGACCTCGGCACGCTGCTCCATCGCATCGGACGTCTCGCTCCCGACAAGGGACTGCAGATCGCGCGGCAGATCTGCGCGGGACTCGGCGCCGCGCACGATCGCGGCGTCCTGCATCGCGACCTGAAGCCGGCGAACGTGATGATCGACGAGCGCGGCGCCGCGCGCATCACCGACTTCGGTCTCGCCGCGCTCGCCGACAGCGCGCAGGCGAACGTGCGCGAGGGAACGCCGGCGTACATGGCGCCGGAGCAGCTCGAAGGGGCGGAGGTCTCGACGCGCAGCGACATCTACGCGCTCGGCCTCTTGCTGTACGAGATTTTCACCGGACGCACACTCTTCGGCGCGAAGACGCTCGGCGAGCTGATCGAGCTGCGGCGATCGACGAGCGCCGACACGCTGCGCCTCTCGAACGACGTCGACCCGATCATCGAGCGGGTGGTGCGGCGCTGTCTGGCCAACGATCCCGCGCAGCGTCCGCAAACGGTGGGCGCGGTGGCGGCCGCGCTGCCGGGCGGCGATCCGTTGGCCGAGGCAATCGCGGCGGGCGAGACGCCGTCGCCTGCGCTCGTCGCGGCGGCGGGAGAGCGTTTCGGCATCGAGCCGCGCACCGCGCTGCTGTTGCTCGCCGGCACCTTCCTCTGCTTCGCGCTCGCGCTCTTCTGCAAATCGCGGATCGATCTCGCGCCGCGCGCCGGCATCACCGAGTCGCCCGAGGTGATGGCCGTGCACGCCCGCCAGCTGTTGCAGCGTCTCGGGTATACGGCGAAACCGGTCGATCGCGCATGGGCGTATCGCGCCGATTACGCGTATCTGGCGCACGCGCGTCCGCGCGGCGAAGGGACGCCGGTCGTCTTCCGTTATCGCGATTCTCCGCGGCCGTTCCAGGTGCGATCGTTCTTTCGGAATGAGTCGTTCTCGAGCTGGCCGGGCGACGTCAACGAAGACGATCCGGCGATGCAAACCGCCGGAATGACGATGGTCCATCTCGATCCGGGCGGAAACCTGCTGCGACTCGAAGTGGTGCCGCCGAAAACGTCGATCGCGATCTCCGCTCCGTACGATTGGGCGCCGTTACTCGATGCGGCGGGATTGAATCGCCGCGCGCTGACGACGGTCATGCCGGCGGCCTTCGTCCGTCCGTTCGATCAACGCGCGGCGTGGACCTGGGAGACGAACGCGGGGCGCTGGCGCGCCGAGGGCGCGGCGCTGGGCGGGAAACCGGTGTACTTCGAGGTCTTGCCGCCGTGGCAGCCGAACGAGCCGGCATCGGCGCACACGTCGCGTGCGGTCATGGTGTTTTTCTTCGTCGTGCTGCTCGTCGTCGTGGCGATCGTGATTCTCGCGCGACGCAATCTGCGCCTGGGACGTGGCGACGTCCGCGCCGCGACGCGCCTCGCCGCGGCCACCGCGCTCTTCTGCTTCGTGCCGTGGCTGATCGGCGGACACCACGTGGCGTCGTTCTGGGAAGGCGCGGTCGGACTGGAGGCGCTGGCGTGGTCGGCGCTCTACGCGATCATGATCGCGCTCGGCTATCTCGCCGTAGAACCGACGATGCGCCGCCGGCGGCCGCAGGCGCTCGTCTCGTGGACGCGTCTGATCGGCGGCGAGGTTCGCGATCCGCTGGTCGGCCGCGACATCCTCATCGGGACATTCGCCGGCTGCTTCGCCATCGCCGTCTTCAGCGGCACGCTGATGTTCTCCGGCACGGCGCTCGTCGAATCGCGCGTCGGCCTTCAGGCGTTGAACGGCGCGAACGTGCTGCTGGCCGACCTGCTGTGCATTCCGCCTCGTGCGATCTTCGACGTCTTCATGCCTCTGATGATCTTCCTGCTGATGCGCGCGATGGTGAGGAAGGACATCCTCGCGGCCGTCGTCCTCGGCGGCATTTACGTCGGCGGCATGTCGATGGCCGGCGGCAATCTCACGCTGCCGGCGATCGCGGAAGCCGTCTTCGTGCTCTTCGTCCTTCTCCGCTTCGGCTTCCTGGCCCTGGCGGCCATGAACGCGGCGGAGGCCGTGCTGCTGATGGCGCCGTCGCTCTGGCCCATGCAGCAGTGGCACACCGGCCTCACCCTCATCGCCGCGGCGGTCATCGCGCTCGTCGCCGGTTACGGCTTCGTGACGTCGCTGGCCGGTCGCCCGTTGTTCACCGGCGAGCTGATCGAGGCGTGAGATCATTCGCCCTCCGAGGTGAACCGAATGCGGCAGCGCTCCTTCATCATCCTTCTCCTCCTCTCCCTCAACCTCTCCGCGGCGACCGTCAACAAGTTGACGATCCCGCCGATCGACTACAAGCACCACACGCTGGCCAACGGCTTGGAGCTCTACTCGGTCGAGGATCACTCCACGCCGACCGTGGCCATCCACGTCTGGTACCGCGTCGGTTCGAAGAACGATCCGGAGGGGCGGAGCGGCTTCGCCCATCTCTTCGAGCACATCATGTTCAAGAGCACGAAGCACATGAAGGCGGAGATGATGGACCGCCTCACCGAGGACGTCGGCGGCTTCAATAACGCCGGGACGGCGGACGACTTCACGCATTACTACGAAGTCGTACCGTCGAATTACCTGGAGACGCTGCTGTGGGCGGAAGGGGAGCGGCTCGGCGCGCTCACCGTCGAGGACGCGACGTTCAAGTCGGAGCGCGACGTGGTGAAGGAGGAGTATCGCTTCCGCGTCCTCGCCCCGCCGTACGGCCGCTTCTACAACGCCATCGACAAAGACTCGTTCGCCGTGCATCCGTACCGGCGGCCCGGCATCGGGTCGATCGAAGACCTCGACGCCGCGACGATCGCCGACGTCCAGGCGTTCCACAACACGTTCTACCGCCCCGACAACGCCGTGCTGATCGTGTCCGGCGATTTCGACCCGCAGCAGCTGAGCGCCTGGGTCGACAAATACCTCGGCGTGATTCCGAATCCCGGCACGCCGATCCCGCGCGTCACGGTGAAGGAGCCGCCGCGCGCCGCGGCGAAGCGCTTCGACGAGCACGGGCCGAGCGTCCCGCTGCCGGCGGTCTGCATCACCTGGCTCGCGCCGGCGGCGTCGAGCCCCGACTCCGACGCCCTCACCGTCGCCGCCGCGATCCTCGGGCTCGGCGAGTCGTCGCGCATGTATCGCACGATGGTCTATCGCGACAAGATCGCGCAGGACGTCGGCTCCGACGCCGATCTGCGCGAAGACCTCGGAATCTTCGACGTCATCACCACGCTCGCCGGCGGCCACACGGCCGATGAAGGGATCAAGGCGATGATGCGCGAGGTGGAGCGGCTGGAAACGACTGCGCCGTCGTCCGACGAAGTGGAGAAGGCGAAGAACCAGATCATCACCGACGCGCTCCGTCTGCGCGAGACGAACGACGGCAAGGCCAACGCCCTCGGCGCGGCGATCGTCGTCCAGCACGACGCCGCCGCGGTCAACACCGACCTCGCGCGCCTGCAGGCCGTGACCGCCGCCGACGTGCAGCGCGTCATGAAGCAGTACGTGGCGGGATCGAAGCCGTACACGATTACGTACACGGCCGAAGGAGGTGCGAAGTGAAGCGGTTCGTCGTCGCTGTCGCTCTTCTTGTTGCCGGTTACCGGTTGCCGGTCATCAACGCTGGCAACTGGCAACTGGCAACCGGCAACTCGGTTTTCGCACAGGTTGCCGAGCAAACCACACCGCCCGCCCCTTCCGCCCCGCGCCAGCCGCACATCCCGACGCCGGTCGAAAAGACACTCGCCAACGGTCTCCGCGTCGTCGTCGTCGAAACGCACAACGTGCCGCTCGTCTCCGCGCGCCTTGTCATCAAGACCGGCGGCGAGGCCGATCCGGCCGGTCGTGCCGGCGTCGCCGACACGACGGCGTCGCTGCTGACCAAAGGCACGACCACGAAGTCGGCGGAAGCAATCGCGCAGGGCGTCGAAGCGCTCGGGGCGACGCTGACCAGCAGTGCCGGATTCGACGCCTCGAACGTCGACCTCAACGTGATGTCGCCGAAGCTGCCCGAGGCGATGGCGTTCCTGGCCGACGTCGTGCGACATCCGACGTTCAGGAAAGACGAGATCGAACGGCAGAAGGCGCAGACCATCGACGCGCTGAACGTCGATCTGAGCGATCCCGATGCGCTGGCGCGCTTCGTCGTGTCGCGCGTCGTCTTCGGCGACACGCCGTACGGCCACAACCTCAGCGGCACGCCCGAATCGATCGCCCGCATCACGCGCGACGACGTCACGAAGTTCCATCGCCGCTACTACCGTCCCGACAACGCGGTGCTGGTGATGGCCGGCGAGGTGAAGGCGGCGGACGCCTTCGCGCTCGCGCAGAAGTTGTTCGGCGGGTGGACGGGAACGGGCCCGAAGCCGGCGATGGCGAAGGCGAAAGCACTGCCGTCGAAGTCGCAGGTGGTGGTCGTCGACATGCCCGACGCGGGACAGGCGGCGGTGTATGTCGCGCGCGCCGGCCTGCGTCGCGCCGACCCCTCGTACCTCGCCGCGCAGGTCGCGAACGCCGTCCTCGGCGGCGGTTACTCCGCGCGCCTGAACGAGGAGGTCCGCATCAAGCGCGGCCTCAGCTACGGCGCCGGCAGCTCGTTCGAATTCCGCCGCGACGTCGGCCCGTTCACCGCCGGCGCGCAGACGAAGAACGAGTCGGCCGCGGAGGTCGCGGGGATCATCGTCGACGAGATGAATCGGATGGCGACGGCGTCCGTCGAAGAAACCGAGCTGACGCCGCGGAAGGCGACGCTGATCGGCGATTACGCGCGCGGCATCGAGACGAGCCGTGGTCTCGTGCGGCGGCTCTCCGCGCTCGCGCTCTACGGCCTGCCGCTCGGGGAGATCAGCAGCTACATCACCGGCGTGCAGGGCATCAACGCGGAGCAGGTACGCGAGGTCTCGAAGTCGTCGTTCGCCGGCGGCCCCGTCGACGTCATCATCGTCGGCGATGCGAAGAAGTTCCTCGAGCCGCTGAAGGCGCGGTTCAAGGACGTGGAGGTCATTCCCGCCGGGGAGCTGGATTTGAACGCGGCGACTCTGCGGAAATCCCGCGCCGCGTCGTGAGGTAGACGGCGAACGATCCGAGCCAGTGGCCCCCTTCGTAGTGCGCGCCGGTCACCGCCGCGAGGCCGGCGGCGCGATGGGCGGCGGCCACGGCCTGCAGCGTGGCGACGCGAGGGTCACTGCTCAGCAGACCGGAGGCGATTCCCTCCAGCATCCAGGCGCGGCTGAGATTCAGGCCGTCGAGATGGGCGAGCTTCGGATCGCCCGGATCGGTGACCACGGCGGGGCTGAGGCGCACGGTCGACGGCAGGAAATCGCGCAGCCAGTCGCCATAGCGCGACGGCGGCAGCACGCGGCGCATCAGGTCGGCCTCGGCGATGCAGGGCGACAGGAAATCTTCTCCGCTCGGCTCCCACGCGATCGGGCAGTTTTTGTCATTCAGGTAGAAGTCCTGCGCCCGTTTGGTCAACAGGTTGACGAACGCCTCGTCGCCGGCGACGCGGCCGGCGTCGATCATCAGGCCGAGGGAGAAGGCGGTCTGATTGTGCTCGCCGATGCGGATCGGATTCGTCAGTTTCGGCAGCCAGGTCGTGATTCGCTTCTTCGCCGCGGCCTCCAGCGGCGCGAGGTTCGCCGCCAGCTCCTTCGCCGCAGGGTCGTCCCATTCGCGCAGCTCCGCGCCGAGCTGCAGCAGCCAGGCGAGTCCGTACGGCCGCTCGAAGCTCGCGCGGCCGTCGGCTTCGAGGTACTTCACCTCTTCGGCGATGTTCTCCTTCGTCAGGTCGTGCCGCAGCGCTTCGCGCGCCGGGCCGGCGAACGACGCGTTCGGAAACGTGCGCGCCAGCCGCGCCAGGAGCCAGTGCCCGTGCACCGACGAGTGCCAGTCGTAGCAGCCGTAGAACGCCGGCGTCAGGTTCCGTGGCGCCGCGACGTCTTTGTCCGAGCTCAGGTTGTGCGAGATCTTGTTCGGATACTCCTTGTTCACGCACGCCAGCGCGAGGTTTGCGAAACGCTCCGCCGATTTTTCGTCGAACCCGGCGGCGCGGAGGGGCAGGGCAAGCAGGAGGAGAAGGATCACATGCCTCATGATCAGAGCGTAGCACCGGCGAGGGGAGCGGACGTCTCGTCCGCTCAGTTCTCTTGCGACGAGCGGACGAGACGTCCGCTCCCCTCCTTCAGGTCGCGCGACGTCCAGGCGAAGATCGGCACGGCCAGGCAACTCAGCGCCGCCGCGCAGAGAAACGCGTTGCCGAGGCCGTAGCGATCGCCGATGGCGCCGACGAGGAGCGAGCCCGAGCCGATGCCGGCGTCGAAGGCCCAGACGATGCTGCCGAACGTGCGCGCGCGCCGCTGCGGATCGGTGGCGCCGAGGATGAACGAGGCGAACGCCGGGTAGGCGCTGCCGAAGCCGATGCCGAAGATGATCGCGGAGAGGACGAACTGCGCGCGCGTGTCGGCCCACGCCAGCAGCGCGAACGCGACGGGGATGCAGACCAGCGCGGGATAGAGGATCACCGCGTAGCCGAAGCGATCGCCGAGGTGCGAGGTCGCCAGGCGGATGACGACGATCGTCACGGCGAAGACGGCGAAGTAAAGCCAGCGCGGATGGATGCCGCGCTGTACGGCCAGGATCGCGGTGTAGCTCGTCACGCCGCCGTATCCGAACGAGATCGTGGTCAGGCTGAGCGTCGTGCGCACGACGCCCCAGTCGAAGAGCGTCTTCAGCTTCGGCCACGCCTCCGGCAGCGCGGCCTCGACCGCCGGAAGGCGCGACGACCAGATCGTCATCACCGCCGAGATCGCCGCCAGCTCGATGCAGAGCGTCAGCCAGCCGAAATGAAAGACCCACAGTCCGACCGCCGGCGCGATCGCCACCGCGCTCGTGCTGGCGAGGCCCCAGTAGGCCATCCCTTCCGTGCGCCGCGCCACGGGGATGAACTCGCTCATGATCGCGGAGCTCGAGGCGAGGATGCCGGACCAGATCGAGCCGTGCACGGCGCCGATCAACAGCAAGAGTGGCAGATTCGTCACCACGCCGTACGCGATGGAGAAAATGATGAAGAGGAACGACGCCGTGACGAGCATGCGCCGGCGTCCGACGTGATCGGCGATCGAGCCCATCACCGGCGCGGCGAACGCGCTGGCGAACGTGTAGACGGAGAGAAACCAGCCGGCCGCGGCCGTCGAGCCGCCGAGCTCGAGGATGCGGAACGGAATGGCCGGCAGCAGCTGGAACGCCGAGAAGAACGTGATGAAGGCGAACAGCCAGAGGCCGGCGAAGCGCGGGGTGAGAAGAGGTTCTTTCAAGTCGAAGCTGTTGAGCGATTGAGCTGTTCAGCCGTTCAGCCCGGGGCTCGAAAGCTTAACAGCTCAACCACTCAATCGCTCGCGCGCTAATCAGAATGTTTCCATCTCTCCCTGCGTTGAGGTCGGTCGATGAAAGTAAAGCGCGCCGCCAAATACGGTTTCTGTTCCGGCGTCCGCATCGCGGACCTGAAAGTGAAGCGCTTCGCCGCCGGCGGCGGACGAGGTGCGATCCTCGGGCAGGTGGTTCACAATGAGCGGGTGGTGGAGGAGATGGAGAGTCTGGGCGTGCGGACGGTGGAGCAGATCAACTCCGTCGATGAGCCGACCATCATCTTCTCCGCGCACGGTGTGCCGCCGTCGTTTCACAGCGAGGCGACGTCGATCGGCCTGAAGGTCCTCGATACCACCTGCAAGTTCGTCTACGACATTCATCGGGAATCGAAGGACGCGCTGGCGGAGGGCTGTCACCTCATCTTCATCGGCGACCCGGAGCACCGCGAGGTGATCGGCTACACGAACGATCTCGATCCGTCGACGTTTCACATCGTCCTGACCATCGAGGCCGCGGACGCGGTCGACTGGTCGCAGTATCCGAAGCTGAAAATCTTCTACCAGACCACGCTCAACGCCGAGGAGTTCGAGGACGTCGTGAACGCCATCGAGCGCCGCGCGCACCTCGTCGAGCGGGCGGACACGATCTGCTACGCCACGAAGGAGAACCAGGACGCCGCCCGCGTGCTGGCCTCCGATCCGGAGGTCGACGTCATCGTCGTCATCGGCGGAAAAATGAGCGCGAACACCAAGCACCTGTGGGAAATCTGCCGCGAGGCCAAGCCCGCGTATCTCGTGCAGGGAGTGAGTGATCTCGACCGGCAGTGGTTCTCATCGGCGCAGGTCGTCGGCGTGACGGCGGGCTCATCGACGCCCGATTACGTCATCGAAGAGGTCGAGCAGGCCATCGCGGCGATGTGACCGGATGAGAAAGCAGATAGCAGATAGCAGAAAGCAGAGGAAACCGCGCGAGAACCGCGTTCAGCGTCTCCTCTTGCTATCCGCTATCTGCTATCTGCTGTCTGGAGCGCCTGCCTTCGCCGCCAACATCAACTGCTCCGGCACCGCCACGAACGTCGAGCACTTCCGCTACTCGTGGCGGCTGCGCGGCGGCCTCTCCTGGATCGCCGGCATCATGTTTCCCACCACCGGCGTGGCGGCGATGAAGAACGTCTATCCGAAATCGGGGGAGACGAACATCAGCAGCGAGCTGCTCATCACCGCCGCCGATCAGAAGAGCGGCTTCTTCGTCTACGAGTCGGAGATGGAGGCGACGGGGCAGAAGACGCTGATGACGTACCACGGCTACTCGTGGGGAAAGAAATCGCGCAAGGAGCGGACGCTCTTCGATTATCCGAAGCGCCTGGCGCGCATCCATCGCGAGACGCCGGACAAGGTCGAGGACAAGGTCAAGCCGCTGTCGGCCGACACGCTGCGCGACAACTCGCTGCGCGACATCCTCACCGCGATCTACTACCTCCGCCAGAACGCCGACAAGATCCACGGCCCGATGCAGACCAGCATCTACTCCGACGGCAAGGATTACCCGGTGATCTTCCGTCCCGCCGAGTCGCAGTCGTGCGTCATCGACGGCCGCCGCGTCAACACCCTCGGGTTCGAGATTCTCGACGCTCCGGGCGGCCGCAAATGGCAGGGAGGCGTAAAGGTCTGGCTGACCCAGGACGAGCGCCGCATCCCATGCCGCATCGAGATCCGCCAGAGCTTCGCGATGCTGCAGCTCGATCTGTCATCGATCGAAGCGTGCGCGTTCATGAGTGCGAGTAACTAGCTCGCCACCGCCGGCGGCGTCCCCAATCCGCAGAACAGTCCCACCAGGTCGAGCAGCTCGGCCACGTGGAACGGCTTCTCCAGGATCACGGCCGGCTTGAGCTCGAGCTCGTCGGGATCGAGCTTGTACGCGGTGATGACGATCACCGGCGACTCCGCCTTGCGGCCGCGGAACCAGCGAAGCCACTGGCGGCCGTCCATCTTCGGCATGGCGATGTCGAGGATGACCAGCAGGATGTCGGGATTTTCTTCCACCACCGTGCAGGCCACCTGACCGTCGGGCGCGGTCAGCACCTCGAAGCCGTACGGGCTGAGCAGATCGTGGTACGAGGCCAGAAGGCGCTCATCGTCATCGATCACAAGCAGTTTGCGGAGCTTGAACGGGGTCCTTCGCGCTCGGATGCTCAAGATGCTGGCGGGCGCTGCAAAAAAGTTGCCGGTTACCGCGAGTCGCGCATCAGAGGCACGACGTCGGTCGGAATCCCTCCCGGCTGCGGCACATCTTTCCTAATGAGACGAAAGGACCGCGGATCGTACCGCAGCGGCAGAAGTTTCCCCTTGTGCAGCTCGACGGTGCGGGGAAACGTGACGCGCAGCATCACGCCGCCGCTGAGCACGCCTCGGGTATGCCAGGCGCTGCCGCGGAACGACGCCTCTTCCACACCGAAAATCAGGTCGGACTCTTCGCCCGCCCGCGCGATGGTGAACGCGTCGGGACGGATCAGCGCCACGCCGCTTCCGCTGAACGGCGGGTCGGCGATCTGCCACTCGCCGATCACCGATTCGACGAGGCTCCCGCGGATCATCACCGGGATCACATTCACATCGCCGGTCGCGATCGCCGCGGCCTCGCTCGTCGGCGATTGGAAGACCGCATCGGCCGATCCCTGCTGCACGACGCGCCCTTCGTCGAGCACGACGACGCGATCGGCCAGCGCCAGCTCGTCGGTCGTCGACGGCGCGGTGATGACCGTCGTGCCGAGGACGCGCAGCAGGCGATAGATCTCGTCGGCGAGCGCGATGCGCTCCGAGGCGTTCGCGGCTTCGAGCATGCGGTCGGCGACGAGGATCGCGGGACGCAGCAGCTCGATCCGCGCGAGGTGCACACGCGTCCGCTCCGACGACGAAAGCGAGTCGATCCGCCGCTCCGTCAATCCAGAGAGCCGCCAGCGCTCCGTCGTCAGCTCGTACTCGTGATGCCGGTCCTCGCGATCGAGCGAGCGGCGCCGCACGGCGGCGATGAGCGCGTGTCCCACCGACCAGCGTCCCGGCACGTCGGGCGCGCTCGTGACGTGGAGCAACGGACGCCTCGACGGCGCGAGTCGATTGACGACGCGCGCGCCGATCACCACCTCGCCCTCGGAGCGCAGCGTCCCGGCGACTACCTGCAGCAGCGTCGACGCGCCGCACGCCGGCGGCCCCGCGATCGCCGTATGCGTCGAGGCGGGGAAGGTGAGCGTCACGTCGCGGAGGATGCGCGCGGAAACGCCGCGGAGGAGAACGTCGAGCACGGTACGATTGTAGTTGCGCGAGTACACCGATCATGAAAACGCTGCTCATGCTGCTGACGCTGCACGGCTGGCTCGACGGCTATTACGCGTGGAACGCGCGGCATCCCGAGCCGCGCCTGAACTTCTTCCCCGGCATCGGCACGACCGCGCACCACGCGGATCAGGTCGCGCTCAACGTCGCGGCGCTCGAGATCGTGCGCGAGCCGAAGCCGGTCGGCTTTCACCTGGTTCTCGTCGGCGGCGATTCCGCGGACGTCGTGCACGCGGCGGAGCCGCATCCGCATCGCCATCCGATCCGCAATCTCTTTCAGGCCACGGTTTCCTACAACGCGCCGGTTGGCCGCGGCCTGGCGCTCGAAGCGGGCGTCTATCCGTCGCACATCGGATTCGAAGGCTTCTTCACCAAGGACAACTGGAATTACACCAGGAGCACGCTCGGCGAGCTCGCGCCGTACTACCAGACCGGCATCAAGGCGTCGTACGCGTGGAGCGACCGCTGGTCGGGACAGCTGCATGTCATTCGCGGCTGGCAGACGATCGGCGACACGAATTCGGCGCCGTCGTTCGGAACGCAGGTCGCGTACAACGACGCGCGGCTCTCGGCCTCGCTCAATGCATTTGCCGGACCGGAACGCAACCTGGCCGATCTCGTAGCCACGTGGAAGCTGACTCCGCAGGTGAGTCTCGGCACATCGATCGATGCCGGCGCCGACGGCGACGCGCATTGGGGCGGCATCGCGGCGTACGCGCGGTACGCGGTCAACGACCGGCACGCGTTTGCGCTGCGCGCCGAGCGCGTTCGCGATCCGCACGCCGGGATCAGCGGCTTCGAACAGACGGTGACCGAGGGGACGATCACGTACGAACATCGGCCGAGCGCGCATTTCATCCTGAAATTGGAAGGACGGCGCGATCACTCGACCGCCGCGGTCTTCAACGGCTCCCGCAGCCAGCGCCTGGCCATCGCCAGCGTAGTCGCGACCTACTGACCATGCATCTCGGCGATCTCCTCGGACCGGACGTGCTCGAGATCCTGCGCGAGGATCCGGCCGCGGTGCGCGACGCGCTGAACAGCATGCATCCGGCCGACGTGGCGGAAGTGGTCAGCGTCCTGCCGCGCGAGGATCGCCTCCGCGTCCTCGGTCAACTCGACGGTCCGCACCTCGGCGACACGCTCGTCTTCGCCGACGGCGAGACGATGAAGATCGCGCTCAATCGCTTTCCGCCCGAGACGCTCACCGCCGCGCTCGATCATCTCGAGGCCGACGACGTGGCCAGCATCCTCTCCGCGATCCCGGAAGAAAAACGCGTCCCGATCCTCGGCAAGATGAAGGCCGGCGGCGCCGCGGCCGCCGATCGCCTGCTCCGCTACGAGCCCGGAACGGCGGGACGCCTCATGACCGCGAAGTTCGTCCGCGCGCGGCCGGAGCAGACGGTGGCCGACGTGCTCAACGCGCTGCGCTCGATCGATCCGCAGGTGGCGACGGTGGCGAATCTCTACGTCGTCGACGACAGCGACCGGCTGCAGGGCGTCGTCTCGCTGCGCCGGCTCCTGCCGGCGAGTCCCGAGACGCGCGTCGACGCACTGATGACGCGCGAAGTCGTCGCCTCCAGACCGGAGACGTCGCAGGACGAGGTGGCGCGCATCGTCTCGAAGTACAGCTTCAACGCGCTCCCCATCGTCGACGACCAGCACCGCATCCTCGGCATCGTCACCGTCGACGACGTCGTCGACGTGCTCGTCGCCGGCGAGACCGAGACGTTGCTGCGCATGGGCGGCGTCTCCGCGGCGGCGGCCGAGGACGAGCCGTGGAACCGTGGATTCATGAACTACTTCGGCACGTCGATCGCGCGCGTGGTGCGCATGCGGCTCGGCTGGCTGCTGCTGCTCTTCGTCGCCGAGACGCTGACCGGCAGCGTGCTGCGCTACTTCGAGGCGGAGCTGGCGAAGGTCGTCGCGCTGTCGTTCTTCATCCCGCTGATCATCGGCACCGGCGGCAACGCCGGAAGCCAGACCGTATCGACGATCATCCGCGCACTGGCCCTCGGGCAGATCCGCCTGCGCGACGGCTGGCGCGTGCTGCTGCGCGAGACCAGCTCCGGATTTTTCCTCGGCGCGCTGCTCTGCGTCTTCGCGGTGCTGCGCACGCTGCTCTGGAAAAGCGGTCCGCAGCTCGCGCTCGTGGTCGGCCTGACGATCCTCTGCGTCTGCGCCTGGGCCAACATCATCGGCTCGATCGTGCCGCTGCTCGCGCAGCGCCTGAAGATCGACCCGACCGTCGTCTCCGCGCCGCTGATCACGACGCTGGTCGACGCGACAGGCCTGGCGATCTACATGCTGATCGCCAAGGTCATCCTGCACTTGTGAGCGCGGCGATCACGTCGTCGGGAGTCGCCGCGGCGAGCAGCTGATCGAGCAGCGCCGTGTTGCGGAACGTCTTCGCCGCGGAGGAGAGGAAGCGGAGATGCTCGGCCGCCGCGTCCTGCGGCGACACGAAAGCGAGCATGAGGCGCGCCGTGCCGCCCGGATAGATGCCGTCGCGATTCACGCCGAGGCCGGCGACGATCTTCGGGATGCCGCTGATGCGGCCGTGGGGGAGAGCGATCGGGCCGGCGCAGGTCGTTCCCTGCTTCTCCCGATCGAGCACCGAGTCGACGATCGCGTCGATGCGATTCGGACTCACGCCATGCTCCAGCAGCGGCGCCACCAGCAGCCCGCGGATCGCCGACTCCAGATCGACCGTGTGATACCCGACGCGAATCGTGCCGCGCTGGATGATCAGCGGAAGAGTTTCGGCCGCGGCGCTCGACATGCCGCCAGTCTACGGAGTATCGGCGAGGAATTGAATATGAGGGGCGAGCCTCGTGGAGGTACGGACGCCTTCGCCTGTACACCCAGCCGACGGGCGAGACGCTCGTCGCTCTACGCGATCATCTGCTGTTGCGGTCTTCGCGAATGCAGCGCACGGTCCCGGACTACTTCTGCCGCCGCCGGAAATTCTGACGCTGCTGCTGCATCGGACGCTCCGGCATCCGCTCCAGTGTCTGGCGCATGCGGTTCCACTGCGTCTCGCTGAGCACGGCGCGCATGTCGACGAGCATCATCAGCTCGCGCTCGAAGAGCTTTGCGCGAGCGTCGTTCACGCGCACGGCGGCGCGGCGGATGGCTTCGCGATTGAGCTGCGGCTGATCGAGCTCGGCGCGCAGGGCGATGTTGGCCTTCTCCACCTCGCCTCTGAAATCGATCAGCTCATTCGCCGAACGGACGGAGATCGCCTCCAGGCGCGACTGCTGATCGTCGGTCAGCGTGAGCATCTGGATCACTTCCGGACGGCGCCACCACTTCCCGGGCGGAAGGTCCATCGCGGTCGCCGTCGTAGCGAGGGTGAAGAGAGCGAGAGCAACGAGGGCGAGGCGCTTCATCAGAGCTTCTTCCCTTCGTCGACCCACGTCTCCCATTGCACCACGCTGTGGAAGTCGCTGAGCTCTTCGCTCTGCCACGGATCGTGCGGCACCGGCGGCGGTTCTTCGATGACAGGCTGCGGTTGGGCGGCGGCGGTCGTCGTCACGGTCGTGACGTGTTGCGGTTCGACCGTGCGATACACGAACACGCCGCCGAGGAAAAAGGCGAGCACCGCTGCGGCGGCGACGCGCGTCACCTGCGTGCGCGCGCTCGCGCGTTCGTGATTGCCGGCGATGCGGCGCTGGATCAGCATCCGCTGCCGCGTCCAGAACGTCTCGTGTTTCTCGGTCGTCGGGCAGGCGGCGGCCTCGCGCAGCTTCCGCTCCAGCGCGTCGTAACGCGCGGCGCAGGCCTCGCACGAGGCGAGATGCATCATCACCGGCATCGATTCGCCCGGCTGCATGTAGTACGTCTCGAGCAGATCGGCTTCACTGAAATGCGTTTTCATCATCGGACCCCTGGGAGTGACGGTTGCGCCAGCCCGCGAGCTCTTTCCGAACCTTGTGCACGGCGCGGAAAAGGTGTGCTCGTACGGTGCCGGAGCGCAGCCCGAGGTGATCGGCGATCTCCTCGAGCGAGAGATTCTCGTAGTGTCTGAGCCTGAAGATCAACTTCTGCTGCGACGAAAGCGTTCCCTCGGCGCGGCGGATCGCGGTGCGGAGCTGTCCCGCCATCGTCACGCGCTCCGGATCGGGACGGTCGTCGACGATCTCGATCGCCATCTCCTCGCCGTCGTCGTCGTTGCCGCGCGTGAAGAGGCTGACGAAGCGGCGGCGGCGCAGCGAATCGCGGGAGCGGTTGATGGCGATGCGGGTGAGCCAGGTCTCGAGCTCGGAGCGTCCCTGGAACTTCGCCAGGTGCGTGTAGGCCTGGACGAAGGTGTCCTGCGTGATGGTGTCGGCCTCGACCTCGTCGCGGACGATGGCGTAGGCGACGCGGTAGATGCGGCGCTGGAAGCGCTCCACGAGCGTACCGAACGCCGCCCCGTCGCCGCCGAGGGTGCGGGCGATCAGTTCGTGGTCGGAAACGGTCTCAGTCACCTGGCTCAAGCGAAATGTTGCCACGGTACCCACTCGCTTTGGACGGAGAGGCATCGAAAGCGTTTACGCGATTATGCGCGCTAGACTTCGCCCATGGAGCTGATCGACTATTTCGACCGTGTCCGCCAGCGCACCATGCGCGCCGTCGACCGCATCCCGCCCGACCGCATCGACTGGACGTACCAGGAGGGGAAGTTCACCTTCGGCGACCTCATCCGGCACCTCGCGGCCATCGAGCGCTGGATGTTCGCGGAGAACGCGATGCTCCGTCCCAGCCGCTATCCCGGTCACGGCCGCGAGCTGGCCGAAGGCTACGACGACGTGGTCGCGTACATGAAGCGGATGCACGAGGAGTCGATGCCGCTCTTTCGCGCCGCCGATCCGGAAGCGCGCTGCACCACTCCCGCGGGGATCGAGATCTCGGTGGGGAAGTGGATGCGCTCGATGATCGAGCACGAGGTCCATCACCGCGGGCAGTTGTACATGTACCTGAGCATGGTCGGCGTGCCACCTCCGGCGATCTTCGGGTTGACGGAGGAAGAGGTGAAGGCGCGGTCAAACGGCTGAGGTTCGAAGGTGATGCTACGCGTACATGAGACGCCCGCGAGGCTGTGGTACGGGACGTCCCAGCTGTTGCGCCGTCTCGATCCACTCGTCGATCACGACCTTCACGTTCGCTAACGCGTCTTCGTAGGTAGGACCGTCGGCGGCGCAACCGGGTAGCTCCGGGACTTCCGCGATGAAGGCGTCGTCCTCGGCGCTCCAGTAAATGATGACTTCATAGCGCGGCTCAACTTGCATCGCTGTCACCTGCCAGTTTGTAAAACGTGAGGATCTGTCGCACTTGCCTGACCTGGTACGGCTTCGCGGTCCCGTCCCGGCGGGGTTGAAGATTCAAAATCTCGACTACGCCGGGACGCGTAAAAATGTGATGACTCCCCGCTGTTCTCAGATCGAATCCCAGGTATTTCAGAAGAGCCACCAATTCGTCGAACGGGATCGTTTGGTCGGATGTTCCGGTGACGATCTTCGCCAGCAACTTCGCGCGAGCGGTCACGATTCAACATTAGCACGCTGAGTCGATGACGCGCGTGGCCCCCGCGGCCCCGAGATCCACACTCCCGCGCAGATCATGACCCCCGCCACGATCGCGATTCCGCGGATCCGTTCGCCCAGGAAGATCGCGGCGAGGAAGGTCGTCACCACCGGCTGCACGTAGACGTACGACGCGACGAGGGAGCTGTCGGCGTGGCGCAGCGTCCAGAGATTGATGAGGTACGCGGCGACGGTCGGGCCGGCGATGACGGCGAACAGCGACAGCCACGCGGCGCCGGGGATGGCGTGCCACGACTCGTGTGCCAGCGACCAGGCGCTGATCGGGAGCATGACCACGCTGGCGATGGCGAACATCCGCGCCAGGACGCGGCGCGCGGAGAAGGTCGCCATCAGCGGCTTCGAGATCACCAGATAGAACGAGTAGGCGAGCGAGTTGCCGACGATCATCAGCGCGCCGAGGAGGTCGCGGTACGAGCCTTCGATCCCTTCGCCCCACACGACCAGCAGCGCGCCCGCCGCGGCGAGCAGGATGCCGCCGATCTTCGCCGCGGTCGCGCGCTCGCGTCCCGTGGCGATGGTGATGGCCAGCGTGAAAACCGGAATGGTGGTGATCAGGATGGCGGCGACATGGGCGCTCGACAGCGCCAGTCCGGCGAGGAACAGCGCCTGATTCGTGACCACGCCGAGGACGGCGAGGAGGGCGACCTTGCGATTCGGAAGGACTTCCTTTGGCGACGGCAACGCATTCAGCAGGATCGCCGAGCCGAGCACGCGCAGCCAGGCGAAGCTCAGCGGCGCGAAGGCGCGCATGCCGAACTTCGAGATGATGTAGTTGGCCGAAAAAAGGACGGCGACCGTGAACAGCGCGCCGTGGACCTTGAACGGAGTGCTGGGTGCTGAGTGCCGAGTGCTGAGTGGCGTCTCCACGGGAGTACTCAGCACTCAGAGCTCAGCACTGGTCATTCTCCACTGCGCTCGAGCCACGTGTCGTGGTAGCGGACCGGCGGCGGCACGAGCGACGTCTTCAGGCCGCGCACCTCCGGCTTGTGCACGACGAACATCCGCTCGTGGAAGAGGCAGACCATCGGCGCTTCGTTCAGCACCATCTGATCGAGCTCGCGATAGATGTTGGCGCGCTTCTCCGTGTCGTTCGTGCGGCGCGCTTCCTCGATCTGCCGGTCCATCGTCGGCGTGTGGTAGTGGAAGCCGCGCAGCGAGCTGGAGTCGCTGTGGAAGAAGACGTAGAAGAAATTGTCGGAGTCGGGGAAGTCGGCGTACCAGTTGCCGCAGAAGACGTTCCCGTGTCCCGGATTCTGCAGCGGCGCGCGCGCTTCCTCGGGCGGATGTTCGGTGATGTTGACCCGGATGCCGATGGCGGCGAGATCCTCGAGGATGCGCTCCACGATGCCCTGCTTGCGGAACACGTCGCTCGGCCACGAGCGGTACTCCATCGTGAATCCCGACGTGTAGCCGGCCTGGCGCATCAGCTGGCGCGCGCGGTCGGGGTCGTAGGTGAAGCCGCGCAGACTCGGCTCGTATCCGAGGAGGCCCGGCGGCAGCAGCGACTCGGCGACGATGGAGAGTCCGCCGAAGACCTCGTCGTTGATGCGGTGCTTGTTGATCGCGTAGTTGACCGCCTGCCGCACTTCGACGCGATCGAACGGCGGACGGGTGCAATCCCAGCCGAAGTAGGAGGTGTGGAGCTGCACCGTCTGCAGCATGTAGGGTGCGTAGCGCGGATCCTTGCGCAGCTCGTTGACGTTGCGCAGCGGCACGCCGTGCGAGACGTCGATGTCGCCCCGCAGAAACGCCTCCAGCATGTTGTCGAAGCCGGGAAGGTCGAGCCGGAACTCCAGCCGGTCGAGGTGCGGCTCACCCGGAACGTAGTAGTCGCGATTGCGGACCAGCACCACGCGCTGGCCTTCGACCGCTTCTTCGACCTTGAACGCGCCGGCGCCGATCGCCTTCGTGCGGAAGCGCTCCAGGTCCCGCGCCTCCTCGGAGGGCACGATCGCCGCCTCGTGCATCGTGAGCAGCGAGAGGAAGAACGCCAGCGGCTCTTCGAGCTCGATGTCGACGGTGTGGTCGTCGCGCACCACGATGCCGGCGACCGTCTTGGCGCGTCCTTCGATGACGTCCATCGCGCCGCGCACCCTGCGCAGGATCCACTGGCCCGATGATTTGAACTCCGGCGCGAGGAGACGGACGAACGTGTCGTGGACGTCCTTCGCCACGAGCAGCCGTCCGTTGTGGAAGCGGACGCCGTGGCGGAGGTGGAAGCGGTAGACGTGACCCGCTTCGAGGACTTCCCACCGCTCGGCGAGATCGGGTACCAGCTCGGCCCCTTCGCCGTACTTCACGAGCTTGGCGTGGATGGCGTGCGACATGTAGCCGAGCGCCGCCGCCGAGGTGTGCACCGGATCGAGTGTGAGCCGCTGCCAGAGCACGGTGGCCGTCACGAGCGAGCCGCCTTCGTTCGCCTGCGGCAGCTCGAAGCGTCCGAGCTCCTGCTTGAGCAGCGTCGACTCGTGGCTCAGGGTGTTCGACATCTGATTGAGCTCGGTCACGCCGAAGCTCGACTCGCGCGAGCCGGTCTTGATGACGTCCATCGACTTGACGATGGCGGAGCTCTCGGCGGCGAGCACCGAGGTCGACTCGAGCACGTTCTGCACGAGTCCCATGATGTTTTCCATCGCCCGGCTGATGGCGCGGGAGCCGGTCTCCTGCTCGCTCATGGCGCGCTTGAGGTGCTTGGTGTAATCGCGCACCATCGCCGCCTGCTCGCCGATCTTGCGCGAGGTCTGCGACTGCTGCTGCGTCGCGGCCGCGGTCTGCTGCACCATCTTCGTCACTTCTTCGATGGCCGCCGTCGCCGCGGCGCTGCCGCGCGACTGCTCCTCGGTGGCGCGGGCGATCTCCTGGATGGAGTTGGTGGAGCGGTCAGTCAGGTCGAGGATCTTGTCGAGCACCAGTTCGGCGCGCGCGGTGAGGTTGACGCCGTCGCTCACGCGGTCGGCGCTCATGGTCATCTGCTCGGCGGCGCGGTCGACGCCTCTCTGCACGTTCTGAATCAATGTGCGGATCTCCTCGGTCGACACCGAGGTGCGCTCGGAGAGGTCGCGGATCTCGTCGGCCACGACGGCGAAGCCTTTGCCGCGCTCGCCGGCCTGTGCGGCGATGATCGCGGCGTTGAGCGCGAGGAGGTTGGTCTGCCCGGCGATCTCGTCGATGACGCGGACGATCTCGCCGATCTCCTGCGAGCGCTCCGCGAGGTCGCCGAGGGCGAGCTTCGCTTCTTCCACCGCCTGCTGGATCTTGCGCATGCCGTCGACCGTGCCGCGGACGGCGTCGCGTCCCTCGGTCGCCGCGTCTTTCACATAGCGCGACAGCTCGGCCGATTGCTTCGCCCCTTTCTGGATCTCGTCGGTGGTGGCGTTCATCTCCACCATCGAGCTCGCGGTCTGGATGGCGAACGAGGAGAAGCTCTCCGTGTTCGTCGCCACTTCGTTGATCGAGGCGATCATCTCCTCGATTGCCGAGCCGGTCTGCTCGACGAATTCGGCGAGCGTGTCGGCGATGCGGCTCACTTCCTCGATCGAGGCCGACATCTCGAGCACCGAGGTCGACGTCTCCTCGGCGTTCGCGGAGAGCTCTTCCATCGACGTGCGGACGGCGTTGATCGACTGGTCGATCTGCGTCACGGAGGACGACGTCAATTCCGTCGATGAGAGTTGCGACGTTGCGCTGCGGGCGAGAATGCGCGCGCGACCGGAGATCTGGTCGCTGACTTTGGCCACGTCGGTGGCCAGCTGGCCGAAGCGGCGGATGGTGCGCTCGAGGTTCGAGACGAGGGCGCGCAGCGCGGACGCCATGCGCGCCGACTGCGTGGCGTGCAGGATCTCGCGGGCGGAGAGGGAGAGGTCGCCGGCGATGATGCGATCGATCAGCTGGATCGATCCTTCCTTGCGCAGCAGCACGCGGCTGAACCAGAACTGGAAGAGGATCGCGCAGGTGCCGGCGCCGACGACCGCGCACGCCTCGATCTTCAGCCAGAGCGTCAGGTTCATGCCGTCGATGAAGGTGAGGAGAATCGAGAACAGAACGAGCGAGGTGATGAGCAGTATCCAAGCCTGCTGGGTGCGGCCGAGAGTTCGGACGTTCATAGCTCTCCCGTGGGCGATGCTAACACGACGGCCTCTGCTAACATCGAGCGCGGTTTGAACGACTACTTCGCCGCGCGACGGACCCTCCTCGACGAATCCCTGAAACGCATCGCCGCAGAGACCGGCGCGCCCGCGCTTCTCGACGAAGCGTTGCGCCGCGCGCTGGCGTCGCCGGGAAAGCGGGTGCGCGGGATCCTGACGATCGCGGTGGGGGAGTCGGTCGGCATCCGCCCCGAACGATTGCTGCACGCCGCGGCGGCGATGGAGATGATCCACGCCTCGTCGCTGATCCTCGACGACCTCCCGGCGATGGACGACGCGCTGCTCCGGCGCGGGGAGCCGTCGCTGCACCGCGTGGTGGGGGAGGACGTCGCCATTCTCGCGGCGGTGGCGCTGCTCAATCACGCGTACGGCCTCGTCGCGCAGGCGCACGCGTCGCTGAAGCCGGGACGCTGGCCGATGGAGCAGGTGGTGCAGCGCGTGGTCGACGCGGTCGGCTGGGACGGCACCGTCGCCGGCGAGACGGTCGACCTGCACAGCGAGGAGTCGTCGCTCGATTTCGACACGCTGGAGTTCATCCACTCGCGCAAGACCGGCGCCCTGTTCGTCGCCGCGGCGGCGGTCGGCGGCATGCTGGCGAACATTCATCCCGCTCCGCTGCAGCGCATCGAGGTCTTCGCCAAGAACCTCGGGCTGGCCTTCCAGATCACCGACGACATCCTCGACGTGGTGGCCACGCCGGAGCAGATCGGAAAGGACGTCGGCAAGGACGAGCAGAAGCTGACATTCGTCAAGCTCGCCGGCGTCGACGGCGCGCGCAAGCTGAGCGGAGAGCTGGTCGACACGTCGCTGGAGGCGATCGCCACGCTCGGCGCCGACGCGAAGCCTCTGCGCGACCTGGCGGAGATGGTGCGGACCCGCGTGCGCTGATGGGCAACCGAAGCGTCGTCGCGCACTGTGTTCGATTGCTTCTGGTTCTCTCGGCCCTCCCCATCACGGCCGCGCCGTCCCCGCTCGTCGACAAGCTCGTCGCGCTGCTCGAGCGCGATGACGCCGGATCGTTCCACGAACTGGCGCCCGACTCCGCCGACCTCGGGACAGCGTGGAGATCGGCGACCGACATCGTCGATCGATACGATTGCATCGAGATCGAATCCGTGACGGCGGAAACGATCAAAGCCGCTCCCCGCGAGCGCCTGCTGCGCGTCACCATGCGCGCGAACGGCGTGACGGCGGGAGCGATCCGGCGTCCGGAGGCCCTGCCGAACGTCTGGTTCGTGCGCGCCGTCAAGGCCGAGGGGCGATGGCGCGTCGCCGGCATCGAGACCGCCGAGCAGCGGCTCGCCGAGGCGATCATCGCCGCCGCTTCCGACGACGAGCGGCGCGCGCTGCTCGACACGCACGCCGACCTGCCGAGGCTCGCGTTTCTCGTCGCCTGGAACAGCGCGGATGCCGCGGTCGGCGAGCGCGGCTTTCCGCTGATCCGCTTCGGACGCGAGATCGCGGAGGCGTCAGGCGATCGCAACACGGTCGAATACACGCGCCACATGGAATCGGTGCTCGACATGATCCTCAATCGGCAGGACGAGTCGATCCGCGTCGCGATGGAGTCGGTCGAACAGGCGCTGGCCAACGGCGATCCCGATGTGATCTCCGACGCCTGGTTCACGGCCGCCGTCGCGCATTGGGGAAACACCGACATTCCATCCGCCATCGCGTTCTTTCGAGCCGCAACCGCCCTCAGCGACGCCGTGGCCAATCCGCTGCGCGGCGGAAAAGCGTGGGCGAATCTGGGAACACTTGAATATCAGCGCGGAAACCTGAGCGGTTCTGCGGAAGCCGCGAACGAGGCGGAGAGGATCGCCCGAACGTATGGATGGCTCGAAGGGCAGCTCGTCGCGCTGTCCATACGTCAGCGCCTCGAGTTCCGGCTCGGCAATTACGCGGCCTCGCGGCGAACAGGAGAGGCGACATACGCGCTCGCACGCAGGCTGAGGCAACCATACTCGGTCGACATGGCTCTGGTCGATCTCGGGATCAACGCTCTCAGCCGCGACCCCGATGAAGCGATCCGCTATTTCAAACGACTCGACAAGGATGGGAACTCGCAATTCATATCGCGCGTCCACATCGCGCTTGCGCTGCGAAAGAAAGGGCGGTCGAGCGAGGCGGCGAAGATGTGCGAGGAGCTCGCCGCGCTCGCCGTGAAGCGCGGCGATACCGGATGGGCGGCACTCATGAACGTGACGCTGAGCGGGATCATGCTGCGCACGAATCCGAAGCGCGCACTCACGCTCGTACGCGAAGCGCGGAAGCTGCGCGAGCAACGGCACACTTCGCCTCCCGGCGTGACGAAGTGGGAGCTGGACGCGGCCGAGGCGGCGGCTCTGCTGGCCCTCGGCCGCAGGGCCAGGGCCGAGACGCTCTATGAATCGGCGGTGAACGATCTCGAGGCGGAGGTCGATTCGATCGAGCTCGATGAATCGACGCACACCGATGTGTACGGCGACGAATTGGGCATCTATCACGCCCTGATCGACCTGAAGCTCCGCGGAGGCAAGACGACGGAAGCCTTGCGCCTCGGCGAGCGGGTGAAAGCGACGCTGCTCGATGCGATCCAGAGCGGCGAGCGGGCGGACTTCCACGCACGCGTCACCGCCGAGGAGCGCGCCGGGCAGCAGAAGATCGAGGCCGAGATCGCGCGTCTGAACCGCGAGCTCTTCCGGACGAAACGCGACAACGCGCCGCTGAAAGCCTCGCTGGCCGAAGCGCGGTCGCGTTGGGAATCGTTCGAGACCACCCTGCATCAGCGGCACGCGCTGGAGAGAACGCGCGTCCCGATCGATCCGCTGCAATCGCCCGAGCTGCTGCTGCCGTCGCGCGACGACGTGGTGCTCGATTACGTGGTGACGAAATCGAAGACGATTCTCTTCGTGCTTTCGCGCGACGAGCGCGATCGATTGCGGGTGGAGACGCACACGATCGCCGTGAGCTCGGCCGGACTGCAGCGCGATGTCGATCGTTTCCTCCGCCGCCTCGCCGGCGCGAGCTTCGACTACGAAGACGAAGCGCGACGCCTCTACCGATTGCTCCTCAAGCCGGCGGCAAGGACGCTTCGGGGAAGGCAGGTCATCGCCGTCGTACCCGATGGCCCGTTGTGGCGGCTGCCGTTCCAGGCGCTGCAGGACGCCGGCGGACAGGCGCTGGTCGAACGGTTCACGCTCTTCTACGCGCCGTCGCTCGCGTCGCTGGGGCGCGCGCCCGGACCCGCGATCGCGCATCCGAACGTCCTGGCGGTGGGCAATCCGCGCGCGACGGCCGTCGATCTGCCCGATGCGGCGACGGAAGCGCGGCAGATCGTCGAGCTGTACGACGGTGAGCGCTCGCGTGCGCTGATCGGGCGCGAGGCGACCGAGAGCGCGGTCAAACAGCACGCGGCGAGCTACGACATCGTGCACATCGCCGCGCACGCCATCGTGGATGACGAGCAACCTCTCTACTCCGGCATCGTCCTGGCGAGCGAGGGCGGCGACGACGGCCTGCTGGAGGGCCGCGAGATCACGCGGCTCCATCTCAACGCCCGACTGGCCGTTCTCTCCGCCTGCCGCACGGCGAGCGGACAGGTGCGGCGCGGCGAAGGCCTGATCGCGTTGTCGTGGGCCTTTCTCGTTGCCGGATGTCCGACCGTCGTCGCCACGCAGTGGAACGTTCCGTCAGTCAGCACGGCGCGGCTGATGGTCGATTTTCATCGCGAGCTCGCGCGCGGCGCAGGCGTCGCGGTGGCGTTGCGCCGCGCGCAGCTGCGTCTGATGAAGGACCGCCGTTACCGGCATCCTTTCTATTGGTCGCCGTTCGTCGTCGTCGGCGCCGGCCGTTCGTAGTGACGGGCGAGCGTCGACGCGGCGCGGATCCGGCGATGGTTTGCGGCGAAGGCCGCGAGCTCCCGCGCCGCGACGTCATCCAGTCCCAGTCGCGCGCCGACCAGCCCGGCGAGAAGATGGCTTCCCGTGGTGCGCGCGGCGTCGAGCTCGCGCATTTCCGGATCGGCGAGCACGCGAAAGCGCGCGGGCGGAGCGTTCGGCGGTGGCACCGGCCACTCGTGCGCGCCGGCGACGACCAGGAGTTGCCAGTCGTACACCGCACCGCGCGGCAGCGAAGCGTCGGGACTCCACGAGTCGCCCGTCAGCAAGGCGCTCTTCGCCGCCACCGCGCCCTCGCGGGCGATCAGCACGCGATAACGCGCGCCGGGCATCAGAGTCCATCGGAATTGCGGCCGGTCGGATTCGACGACCATGCCGACCGGCTCGAGCAGCTTCACCTGCGCGGCTTCGTCCTGCCCGCGCAGAACCGCGGCCGTTCCGTGCAGTGACTGCGTGCCGGCGCGCGGCGGCGTTCCGCTGCGCAGGGCGTCCGCGGCGAGGGCGTTCCATTCCGGACGGGGCGTGGAGACATCGCGCAGCGATCCGTCTGCGTTGAGGGTAATGGCGACGCTTCCATCGCGCAGCGTGGATGGCCCGGCGATGCGCGCCGGATGCTGCTCCTGACGCAGGCTCCAGATCACGACGCCGGCGATGATGACGGCGAGCGCCGCCGCGATTGCGGGGAGGAAACGACTGCGGAGAGGCGAGCGCTCGCTCTTCCACATCGCGTCGGTCGACTCGGCGATGCGCGGATCGGTCCAGAGCAGGCGCGCGCATTGGCCGCAGTCCCGGACGTGCGCGCCGATCGCTTCGACCCGCGCGCGATCGAGGCGCCGCTCGCGGAACGCCGTCACGTCGGCTGTCGTGAGATGTGCGGAGGTCACTTCGTCCTCCAGCGCAGCAGTCGCTGCCGCGCCCGCTCCAGTCGCTCGCGCGCGGAGCGGCGGAGACTGATGACCTGCGCGCGCGTCATGCCGAGGGTGCCGGCGATGGCGAGATCCTGCATCGGAACCCGATCCCAGATTGCTTCGATGTCCGGCCGAGTGTAGTCGAGCACGGCGGCGATTTCATCGAGCGTGGCCATGCCGGTGAAGACGAGCAGATGGATCGCGCTGGCGTCGTGGTCGTCGTGCACGTGCAGAAGCAGCGCGCGGCGTTGCGCCGGCGGCAGGCCGCGGACCTCCTTCCACAGAAGAAGCAGCATCTCCCGCGCGGCGAAGATCTCGTAAGGCTGCGGCGCGGGATCGGGCGCCGTTTCTTCCAGAGCGACGGGGTTCGTTCCACGTCCTCGCAGCACGTCGGTGGCCGCGTTGATCGTCATGCGCGCGACGTAGTCGTCGACGCTGCGGAGGTCGTCCGTGCCGGCGGCGAATTGCCGCAACACGCGCAGCGTCACCGTGGAGCGGATGTCGTCCGCCTCGTCGCTGCGCAGCGACCCCCGGGCGATGAAGCTCCCGATCACACGGTCGATGACCGCGGCGATCCGTTCGTGATCGATCGGTGAGGGTTCGGGTCGGGACATGCGGGAACCTCGCGGATGATACGGAACAACTCTCATCCGCGACTACGCATAAACCGTCTTCCGTCCCGTCTCTCTTGCAACCGGTTCCCCGGCTCGAAAGGACAGAACGATGAAAAAGACTTTGTTTTGCGTATCGCTGTTTCTCGCCATCTCCGCATTTGCACAGAGCGACGGTTCATTCAACAACCTCACGGTCACCGGCACCGCGGGGATCGGAACCACGAGTCCTCAGGACAAGCTGCACGTCTTCGGCGACGGCTATCAGAGAATTCGGCTCACCTCGTCCAACAGCACGACGCAGTTCGTGCAGTATCCCGGCGCTTCCGGCGCGTACTGGGACAACGCCGGCATCGGTCTCAGTACCTATTTCCGCACGAGCTACGCGAGCATCATGGACACGACCGCGTTGACGCTGTCGCCGAACGGCAACGCGTATTTCGCGCATGACGTGGAAGCGGGCGGGCAGATCAAGGCGAAATTCCAGGACATCGCGGAATGGGTGCCGTCGACCGAGCCGATCGCGGCCGGCAACGTCGTCGTGGTCGGCGCGCGGAATCACGTCATGCCGTCGACCGACGCGTATGACACGCGCGTCGCCGGCGTCGTCTCACCGCAGCCCGGCATCGTCCTCGGCGACGCCGGTGCGGCGAAGGTCCTCGTCGCGACCAGCGGCCGCGTCAAAGTGCGCGTCGACACGTCGAACGGTCCGATTCAGGAAGGCGATCTCCTCGTGAGCAGCGCCACGAAGGGCGTGGCCATGAAGTCCGAGCCGCTGGTGCTCGAAGGGCGCAAGTTCCACCAGCCCGGCACGGTGATCGGCAAGGCGCTGGAACCGCTCACCGATGGGACGGGAGAGATCCTCGTGCTCCTGTCGATGCAGTAGGAAAGGAGCGGCTCATGAGACGCTTCCTGGTTGTTCTCGCACTCGCATTGTGCGCCGGTGCCGCGTACGCCGCGCCGCCGCCTGACAAAGAGACGGTCTCTGTTCTGGTCCGCGTTCGCCTCGATCAACCGTTCGTTCCCGAGGGAAACCTCAATGCCCACGCGCGCAATGCGCAGCGGGATCGGATCCGGCGGGCACAGGGAAACATCGAGCGGAAGTACGGTCACGCGGCGATCGCGTTCGAGTCGATTCCGCACATGCTGATGACGGTCGATCGCCACATGCTCGAAGCCATGTCCAAAGACGGCGACGTGGCGCGCGTCGACGTGGAGAAGGTGATGACGCCGATCCTCGCCGACAGTGCGCCGCAGGTCGAGGCGCCGTATCTATGGAACACCGTCGGCGCGACCGGCGCCGGTTATTCGGTCGCGGTGCTCGATTCGGGAGTGGAGTCGACCCATTCGTTCCTGCAGCAGAATTCGACGACGTCGAAGGTGGTGAAGGAGGCGTGTTTTTCGCGGAACGATTCCTCGAGCTCGTTCACGTCGCTCTGCACGAGCTCAACCGCACCGGGACTCACGTCGTCGACAGCCGCCGGCTCGGCTGCGCCGTGTTCGGGCTATGGCGTCGTTTGCCAGCACGGCACGATCATCGCCGGCGTCGCCGTCGGCAGGAACGGATCTTTCCAGAGCCTGTCGTTCAATGGCGTGGCGAAAGACGCCAACCTCGTCGCGGTGAAGGTGGTGACGCTGGCGCCGAGCGGCGGTAGCAGCATCCCTGTTGCGTTGGAGGGCGATCTGATCCGCGCACTGCTCTGGGTCGACACGGTTCGCACAGACGCCTCGGTGGCATCCGTCAATATCAGCTTTGCCACGACGTCGTGGCCATGGGCGGTGTCGGTCGCCGAACGTGCCTCGTACTGCGACAGCGGCGGCGAGGACGGAACGTATCCCGGTCCGAATTCCGGCTCGTCGCATTCCGCGATGTACGACGCGGTCGAGGCGCTCCGCTCGCATGGCGTCATCGTCGTCGGCGGAACGGGCAACGGGCGAGCGAACAAAGTCGCCTATCCGGCATGTACGCCGAATTTCCTCGCCGTCGGAGCCGTGACGAAAGACGATCACGCCTGGTCGGTCAGCAGCAGCGAGGGAACGAACAGCGCCGAAGCGATGGATTTGTGGGCGCCGGGCGCGGGTTGGTCGAGCGGCGGCAGCGGTCCGGGTGCAAACGGCATCCTGTCGTCGATTCCCGGAAATACGTATCAGGCTTTTCCCGGCACGTCGCTCGCCGCGCCGCATGTCGCCGGCGCCATCGCGGTGCTGAAGCAGGCGTCGCCATCGAGTTCCGTCACCGACATCATCAACGCCCTCAGGAGCAGCGGTCCGGTAATCACGGATTCATTGAACGGCGTCAGCAGACATCGGCTCGATCTCAAGCGCGCGTACTACCACCTCGCCGACACGACGGCGCCATCCGCGCCCGTGCTGACCGTCAATGCCACCGGATCGACGTCCGTGCTGCTGACCTGGACCGCGTCGACAGACGCACAGAGCGGCATCGACTACTACATCGTGCAGCGGCGCGCCTCTTATGGCGCCGGCTGGACCGACGTTGCCACGCCGTCCACGGCCGCCGCATACACCGACACCGTGCCGGCGGCGAACGTCGGGTATCAATATCGCGTGCAGGCGGTCAATCTCGCGGGCGCCCAGACCGCGAGCAACATGGACATCACGGCGATGAAGGTCTTCTCCACCGACCTCCACATCCTCGGGCAGCACATCATCGACCTGCGCGAGGCGGCGAATCGCATCTGCACGTTCGCCGGCACGTCGGCCTGCGCGTCTGCGCCGTTTTCGAGCGATTACGCGACACAACTCACGGCGCTGAAAGCCGAATCGGGAATCGACTATCACCGTTTCACCGAGCTCCGTACCGCGATCGAAAACATGCGATCGGCCGTCGGCGTCCCCGCGCCGTCGTGGTACAGCCCGGCGCCGGCGACGGGCGGCTACATCAAGGTCGAGTACCTGGATGAACTGCGCAACGCGGTGAACTGATCACCGGATGCGCCGCGGCGAAACGTCGCGGCGCATCCTCAAGGACGGATCTCGATCGGCGTACCGTCGCGCACCGCGCGGCCGATCTCGTCGACTTCGGCGTCGGTGACCGCGATGCAGCCATGCGTCCAGTTCACGGCGCGGTGAAGACGGCCGATCCAGCCGAAGCCGCGACGCATCCCGTGGATCATGATGTCGCCGCCGGCCGAACGTCCCGCGGCGCGCGCGCGGCGAACGTCGTCCGCGTTCGGATACGACAGATGCAACGCCAGGTGGTACCTGCTGTTCACGTTGCGCCGGTCGATGATGTAGCGCCCCTCGGGCGTCCGGTCATCGCCTTCGAATTCCTTCCGCCCCTGCGGCTGGCGGCCGAACGTGACGTGATAGCTCTTCAGCACCCGCGGGCCTGACATGAGGCTCAGCGTCCGGTCGCTCTTGTCGACGACGATTCGGTCGGCCACGACGTCGCGCGGCAACGGCGTTTCGCGGGAGGCGGCGAAGAGCACCGCCACGGCGATCAGCAGCAGGAGGACAATCGCGCGTCGCATCGGTCCCCATAATGACAAACGCCGCGAATTTCTTCGCGGCGTTTGCGGCCTGCCTTCCGGCTGCCTACGAGGTTAGCTGTCGGATTCGGGCTGGAAGCCCTAGAGGCTTTTGGCCTCATTCACCCCGGACGGTGGCAAGCCGTCGTCTTGGTTCCCCCGCTCCTCGGCGCCGAGGATTAGGCTAAGCAAGCCGCCACCTTCATGGCGGCGAGGGGAGTGTAGCACCTCGGCGATCCGATTTCGCGCCTCCTGGCAGCCTCTTCGTTGACGTCTGCCTGACGTCGCCTCCGCTCAGGTGAACTGCTGCAGGGAGATGGCGGTCACGTAGATCGTGGTGCTGTGAAACCTGGTCCAGCTGAAACCCGAGTACATGATGAGCGTCAGGTGATGGTTCACCCAGCCCGGGTGCGCGAGCCGAGGGAGATGCTCCTCGTGTTACAGACGTTCTGGCCGTTCGTCGAGGCGGTGTCGATCGTCGTGCCGCCTGCGTCCGCGCTCGTGTCCTGGTCGATCTCCTCGTCGCCGGCGTCGAATTTCGCGGCGGTACTGCCGTAGCAACTGCTGAACGTCGTGGTCCGCGTGGCGCCGCTGATGTACGACCAGTTCGAGCAGTTGTTGGCGAAACTGCCATCGACGATGAGCTGCGTTCCGCCGCGCGTGCATTGGGCGAACCCGGCGGGGGCGAGAAGAAAGAGTGCGATGAGGGAGAGAGCAAATAATGACTCTAAGTGAGGGGGCGAGGATCGCAATCAAGGAAGAATTGCAAACGCGCGTACGTGTTTCGGACGGACAACGGTGAAATGCCGTCGATCCAACGTCGCGATCACATCGAGGCCGAGTCTTTCGGCAAGCGCCACTACAGATGCGTCGACGGTCCCGAGGGGCAGATCGCGATATCGAGCGACGAGCTCCGCGATTCGTATCCAATCGCCTGCGAGAACCGGTGCCGTGGCGAAGTTTCCAGATGAGAGATCGCCAAGGAATCGCACTTCCGCTGCCCAGCCGAGGCGACTTTCGATGAGATAGGAGACTTCGGTGATGACGAGTTGGGGCACGAGCAGAGGCCCCGGGTAAGATTCGAGCAGTTCTAAGCTCGCTTCATGGTCGCCGTCGTCCTCGTCGACATACGCGTAAAGCGGTCCGGAATCGACGATCAGCGTGATCGGGACGTCTCCTGCCGAATGATCTCTTCGATGCGGCGCGCCGTGTCACGCCGTCCGCTTCGCCCCGCTTTGGCTGCGATCAGGCGCCGCCTCGCGGGTCCGCCCACATGAGCCTCGATCGCCTCTCGCGTGAGGTCGGCGATCGTGCTTCCGCGACGTGCGGCCTCGTGGCGCAATTTCGCGTCGAGATCGTTCGGGAGCTTCACCGTGGTGCGCTTCATGGTATGCCAGCATACTCATCCCCAATCGCGCACGTCAACGCGCTGCCGAGAGTGGGTTTGTGTGGTGCCCAGGGACGGAATCGAACCGCCGACACGAGGATTTTCAGTCCTCTGCTCTACCAACTGAGCTACCTGGGCATTCAGGCAGGGCCGCGAGGCGGACGCGGAGATTACCACAGCGCCGCTCGGCAACGCATCTAATCCCCGCGCCGCCGCTTTCCATTCCCTTCCGAAGTGGTAAGCTACATCCTTCTTTATATCAGGGGCGTCCGGCGGCCGGGGCGGGGATTCAATTTTCGGAGCGGCCGCGCCATCGGTTTGAAGTCTCTGCGCCCGCGGAGACGGTCGTTTGATAACCAAGTCACTGACAACGCGCTGTTTACGGCCTGACCTCTCTCCGGCCGTCGATTCGCACGGGTCAGGCATCATCGTAACGAAAGGAGCCGATATGACACGGAGCCCTCTCCTTTCCCGTGCGGCCACGATCGCCGCCACCCTGCTCGTCGTGCTGCTCGCCGTAAGCGCGCACGCGCAGTTCCAGACCGGCAACATCTACGGCAAAGTTCAGGCGAAGGATGGGTCGGTCCTTCCCGGCGTCACCGTCACCCTCACGGGCGTCGGCGCGCCGCAATCGTTCGTCTCCGACAGCGGCGGCGACTTCCGCTTCCTCGGCCTCTCCCCCGGAACCTACGAGGTCAAGGCCGAGCTGGCGGGCTTCGGCACCGCGGTGCGTCAGAGCATCCCGGTGAACGTCGGCAAGAACTCGGAGATCAGCATCACGCTCAACCCGTCGGTCGAGCAGTCGATCACCGTGACGGCCGAAGCGCCGCTGATCGACACCCGCAAGACCGGCACCGGCGCCACCGTCAGCCGCGCCGAGCTCGAGCAGATCCCCACCGGCCGCGACCCATGGGTGATCATGGGACAGGCGCCCGGCGTGCAACTCGATCGCGTCAATGTCGCCGGCTCTGAATCGGGCCAGCAGGACATCGTCGTGGCCAAGGGCGCGAGCGACACGCAGAAGACCTTCAACCTCGACGGCGTGAACATCACCGACGTCGGCGCCATCGGATCGACGCCGGTCTACTACGACTTCGATTCCTTCGAAGAGATCCAGGTGACCACCGGCGGCTCTGACCCGCGCATCCAGACGCCGGGCGCGCAGCTGAACATGGTCACCAAGCGCGGCACGAACGACCTCAAGGGATCGGCGCGCTACTTCCTGACCAAGAACTCCTGGCAGGCGAGCGCCGACGCTCCTTCCGAGGCCTCCGCGTACCTGATTCAGGGGAACACCATCAACAACATCGCCAACTGGAGCGGCGACATCGGCGGTCCGATCCTCAAGGACAAGCTGTGGCTCTGGGGCTCGTACGCGCGCCAGGACATCAAGCTCTTCACCGCGCAGCCGGTGGGCGCCGACCTCACGCACGACAACACGCTCCTCAAGGACTGGAACGGCAAACTGAACTTCCAGCCTCTCTCCAACAACAGCGGCACGTACCTCTACACGTACGGCGACAAGATCAAGATCGGCCGCTTTGCCGATCCGACGCATCCGCAGGAGACGACGGAAGATCAGAGCGGTCCGACGCATATGTACAAGCTCGAGGACACGCAGATCTTCACGCAGAACCTCTACATGACGGTCCTGTACTCGCACGTCCTCAGCCCCTTCCAGTTCGTGCCGGAAGGAGGCAACGTGCAGCCGTACATCGACGGCGACGGCGTCTGGCACCGCAGCTACTTCTTCTACGAGACCAACCGCCCCCAGACCTCGTATCGCGGCGACGGTTCGTACTTCTTCAAGACCGGAACGCTCGATCACGAGCTGAAGTTCGGATACGGGTATCGCCGCGCGCCGGTGACCTCGCTCTCCACATATCCGGCCACGGGAGTTCTCGGCGACTTCTCGCAGGGATTTCCGGGAAGCGATCCGGACAACGTCAATGGCGTCGCGCTGCTGACCCGTCCGGGCTCGAACAACTACCGCATCGGCTACACCGACTATTACCTCGGCGACACGCTCACCACCGGAAATCTGACCATTCAAGGCGGTCTCCGCTTCGATCGTCAGAAGGGACGGAACGGGGCGAACCCGATCACCGCCAACCCGCTGGCCCCCGATGTTCTCGCCGCCGTGACCGTACCGTCCGATACGCGTGATCTGAACTGGAACAGCGTCTCGCCCCGGCTCGGGTTCACCTACACCCTCAACAGCGCGCACAAGACGCTGATCCGCGGCTCGTACAATCGCTATGTCGACCAGCTCGGCGGGAACGTCGTCAGCGCCGGCAATCCATACAACTACGCGGCCGGCATCTACTACTACTGGAACGACGCGAACCACGACAAGACCGTGCAGCGAGGCGAGCTCGGAGGTATCTACGGGACGTATGGCAACCTGGCCGATCCCGAGAATCCGAACGAGATTCCGCACAACGCCCGCCTCGACTACGGCATGACCCCGCCGAAGACCGACGAGTTCATCGGCGGCGCCGAGATGCAGCTGATGGGCGACCTCTCCGTCGGCGTCGACTACACCTATCGCAAGTTCACCGATTTCTGGTGGAACGTCCACGAGAAGGCCGGCGGCGGCTTCGTCGGACCGAATGATTACGACTGCTCGGCGACCATTACGGCCACGACGCCGGACGGCAAGAGCCATACGGTCCCGAATTGCGTGCTCAAGCCGGGCGTGGAGGACACCATCACCGGCTCGGTGATCACGAACCGTCCCGGTTACAGCCAGAACTACAACGGGCTCGATCTCTTCGCCACCAAGCGGATGTCGAACCACTGGATGATGCGGGGCAGCTTCTCGTACAACGATCGCAAGCAGAAGGTCAGCTCGAGCGGCATCGAGGATCCGACGCCGTGGCTGCAGCCGCCGTCGCCGATCACGAACAACTACTTCGGCTGCTCCAGCTGCGACGGCTCGATCGTCGTCGACCGTTCGTACGGCACGCACAGCGACACGTACATCAACGCCCGGTGGCAGTACAACCTGACCGCGCTGTACCAGTTCCCGTGGCAGATTTCGGTCGGGGCGAACCTGACCGGCCGCGAGGGCTATCCGATTCCGTACTACGTCCGCGCCGGCAGCAAGCGCATCCTGCTGAACGACGTCGACGGCGCACGTGAGCCGGATCAGATGGAGCTCGATCTCCGCCTGGCGAAGGACATCACGCTCGGCAGGAGCGGCCTGACGCTGGCCGTGGAAGGCTTCAACATCACCAACAACCGTCCCGTGCTGCAGCGGCAGCCGCGCCTTTACACGTTGTCGCGCGGTACGCTCGGATCATTCGGTACGGCGAATCGCATCACCGAAGTCCAGGTGCCGCGCGTTTTCCGCGTCAGCGCCAAGATGTCGTTCTAAGCCCTTTCGTTCCTTCTCCCCCCGCGCACGCGGGGGGAGAAGGTGCCGCGCTACAATCGCAGAACGTGCTGCGCCGCCTCGTCCTCATCCTTGTTTTCCTGGCGTTCTCCTGTCATCGCGCCATTCCGCGCGCCTCGAACCGGATCCCCGTCATCCTCATCACCATCGACACCCTCCGCTCCGACCACCTCCCGGCGTACGGCTATCACGACGTCGAAACGCCCGCCATCGACGCTTTCCGCAACGACGCCATCCTCTTCGAGCGCGCCTGGTCGCACGTGCCGCTCACGCTGCCGTCGCACACGACGATGTTCACCGGACGTCTGCCGTTCGAGAACGGCGTGCGCGACAACATCGGCTTTCATCTCGATCGCGGCGTGCCGACGCTTCCCGCGCTGCTGAAGGGCAACGGCTACGCGACCGGCGCCGCCGTCTCCGCCTTCGTCCTCCGCCGCGAGACCGGCATCGATCGCGGCTTCGATTTCTACGACGACAACATCGATCCGGCGAACAACGGCGGGAACGTCGGACGCGTGCAGCGCAAGGGAAACGAGACGGCCGCGCTGGCGAAGAAATGGATCGGCGAGCATTCGTCGCAGCCGTTTTTCTTCTTCCTCCACCTCTACGAGCCGCACACGCCCTACGACCCGCCCGAGCCGTTCCGCAGCCGCTACAAATCCCCCTACGACGGGGAGATCGCCAGCGCCGACGCGATCCTCGGCGACTTCTTCGCCTTCCTCAAACAGCAGGGCGTTTACGACAAGGCGCTGATCATCCTCCTCTCCGACCACGGCGAAGGGTTGAACGATCACAAGGAGTCGGAGCACGGCATCTTCCTCTACCGCGAAGCGCTGCAGGTGCCGCTGCTGATGAAGCTCCCCGGCGACGCGATGAAGGGCGTTTCGAGCGCCACCCCAGTCGAGCTGATCGACGTTTTCCCCACGATCGTCGCCATGACCGGAACCAAAACTCCGGTGGGGGGACAGGCGCCCCCGCCTGTCGCCGTCTCCCTGCTCGACGTCATCGACGGCAAAAACCCCCATCGCCAGATCTACTCCGAGACGCTCTTCCCGAAGTTCCACTACGGCTGGAGCGACCTTCACTCCCTCATCGACGGCGATCGTCACTACATCCAGGCACCGCGTCCCGAGCTCTACGATCTGGCCGGCGACAGCGCGGAGAAGCGCAATCTCGTCGATGAGGATCGCCGTTCGTTCGTCGCCATGCGCGCGGCGATCGCGCCGATGATCCACGCCAATGCCGCGCCCTCCGCGGTCTCCGACGAAGAGCGGCAGAAGCTCGCCGCCCTCGGCTACATCGGTGCGTCGCTACCTGCAGGCTCCACGCAATCGGACACCGATCTGCCCGATCCGAAGGACAAGGTCGGCATGTCGGAAGAGCTGCGCCACGCGTTCGAGTTGCACAGCGCCGGCAGGTACGCCGAGGCGCTGCCGCTGCTGGAGAAGCTGGTGCGCGAGAACCCGCGCATGCTCGACGTCTGGGACATCCTGGCGCGCGATCTCGATCAGCTCGGCCGCACCGATGACGCCATCAACGCCGCCAAGTCGGGCCTGCGCCTCTCGCCGAACACGACGCATCTCGCGCTGATGGTGGCGAAGATGTCGATCGACGCCGGACGCCTCGAGGAGGCGCGTCAACACGCGGAGCTGGCGGTGAAGGACGAGCCCTCGGTCGCCCACGACATCCTCGCTCGCGTTGCCCTGGCGAAGAACGACCTCGTCACGGCCGAGCGCGAAGCGAAGCTCTGCCTCGAGTCGCGCGACCGCGCGTCGGCCCTGATGACGCTGGCCCGCGTCGAAGTGCAGCGGAAGAACTACGGCACGGCGCTCGACGACTGCAACCGCGCCATCGCCTACCTCGAGTCGCGCAAGGGATCGGCGGTCAACGGGCTCTACTTCCTGCGCGGCGACATCCTGGCGCGCATGGAGCGCTATCCCGAGGCCGAGGCGTCGATGCGGAAGGAGATCGAGCTCTTCCCGCGCGACCCGCAGCCGTACAAGAACCTCATCCTTCTCTATGTGACCGAGGGACGGAACGACGAGGCCACGAAGCTCGTGTTTCAACTGATCGAGAAATCACCGACGCCGCCCGCATACGCCGCCGTGTCGACCACCCTGCGCACCATCGGCGATGTGAACGGCGCGCGCTACTGGCGGATGCAGGGTTTGAAGAAGTTTCCGAATGATCCGACGCTACGCAAGCTGCCTGTTTAGAAACTGCGTGTCATTCCGAGCCGCGCAGACGGTCGAGGAATCCCATGCACCTTGCGAGAGTCGCGCAAGTCGGATTGGGATCCCTCGACCGTCTGCGCGGCTCGGGATGACACTCATGAGTTGCCTGTTGCTCATCACGAGTTGCTCTCACCCCGAGCAACCGGCAACCGGCAACCGGCAACCGGACGTCATCCTCATCACCATCGACACCCTCCGCGCCGATTCCGTCGGATACGCCGGCAACACGCACGTCAAGACGCCGTTCCTCGATTCGCTGGCCGCGCGCGGCGTCGTCTTCTCCAACGCCCACGCGCACAACGTCGTCACGCTGCCCTCACACGTCAACATATTGACCGGTTTGTATCCGTGGCAGCACGGCGTGCGCGACAACGCCGGCTTCGCGCTCGATCCGAAGTTCCCGACGCTCGCCTCGATGCTCCACGACAAGGGCTACGCCACCGGCGCGTTCATCGGCGCGTTTCCGCTCGACGCCCGCTTCGGCCTCAATCACGGCTTCGACGTCTACGACGACAACTACGGCAAAGGCGCGGCAAGCACCGACTTCATCATCCAGGAGCGTCCCGCCACCGCGGTGCTCGACGCGGCGACGAAATGGTGGAGCGCGAACGCCGGCCGCAGGCGCTTCCTGTGGGTGCATCTCTACGACGCCCACGCTCCCTACCGCCCGCTGCCGCAGTTCACGAACCCCGACCCTTACCTCGGCGAGATCGAGTCGGTCGACGACGCGCTGTCGAAGCAGCTCGCGCCGATCATCGGCAACGACACGCTCGTCATCGTGACGGGAGATCACGGCGAAGCGCGCGGCGATCACGGCGAGCTGACGCACGGCCTCTTCGCGTACGAGTCGACGTTGAAGGTGCCGCTCATCGTCGCCGGTGGTGGGATCGCGCACCGCCTCGAGCCCGGCTACGTGCGGCACATCGACATCGCGCCGACGATCCTCGCGCGCACCGGCGGTGCGCCGTCGCGCGACATGCGCGGCGCGTCGCTCCTCGATCCGATCGGCAATCGCGACAGCTATTTCGAAGCGCTCTCGGCGTCGCTCAATCGCGGCTGGGCGCCGCTGACCGGCGTCCTTCACGGCGAGAATAAGTACATCGAGCTGCCGATCGCCGAGCTCTACGATCTGCCCGACGAACAACACAATCTGCGCGACGACCGCCGGCGCGAGGTCGACACCGCGCGGCATTTGCTGGCATCGATGCATTCCGACGTCACCCGCGCTCCGGTATCGCCCGAGGAGGCGGCGCAGCTGCGCAGCCTCGGGTATGTCGCGGGGAACGCGAACGCGAAGGCGAGCTACGGACCGGCCGACGATCCGAAGACGCTGATCGCCATCGACACGAAGATGCACGACGTCATCGACGCGTACGAGCATGGCGATCTCCCGCGCGCCGTCGCGCTCGCGCGCGAGGTCGTGCGCGCGCAGCCCGACATGCCGGCGGGACTCGAGCTCCTCGCATTCACGCTGCAGCAGAGCGAGCACGTCGAGGAGGCGATCGCGCTCTACCGGCGGCTGAAATCGAACGACGCGAAGGTACAGCTTGCGCTTCTGCTCAGCGAATCGGGAAAGAGCGCCGAGGCCGCGCAGATCCTCGCGCCGATCTCCGACAATCCCGACGCGCTCAACGCGTACGGCATCACGCTCTCCGACCAGGGAAAGCTCGACGACGCGGTGCGCATCTTCAACCGCGTCCTGCAGTCCGATCCGAACAACGCTCCCGCCCTGCAGAACCTCGGCATCACCGCGCTTCGCCGCGATGACGTCGCCGCCGCGCGCGAGAACCTCGACCGTGCCCTCGCCCTCAATCCGCGACTCCCGCTCGCGCTCAACACGCGCGGCGTCGTCTACGCGCGGGAGAACGATTTCCCGCACGCGGTGGAGATGTGGCAACGCGCCGTGGCCGTCGATCCGCGGCAGTACGACGCCCTGTTCAACATCGGGCTGGTGGAAGGGCGGGCGGGACACACCGCCGCCGCGCGCGAGGCATTGCAACGCTTCGTAAAGACCGCGCCGGCGGCGCGGTACAGCGAGGACATTCGAACTGCCCGGCAGGCGCTGGCGTCGTTGCGGTAAACGATGAACGATGAACGATGAACGATGAACCGAGTCCGGCATCGACTTCATCGTTCATCGTTCATCGTTCATCGTTACAATCATGAGCGTTTGTCCGACCTCACCGCATTCGAAGAGCGCATCGGCTACACCTTCAGCAATCGCGATCTCCTCACGCGCGCGCTCACGCACAAATCGTTTTCCCACGAGTCGAAGAACGGCGGGGTGCTGCACAACGAGACGTTCGAATTCCTCGGCGACTCGGTCCTCGGATTCGTCATCGGCGATCTCCTCTTCAACCACTTCCCGTCGCTCGACGAGGGTGCGCTGTCGAAAATGAAGGCGTTCCTCGTCAGCGCCAGCAGCCTTGCGGCGAAGGCGCGCATGCTGGAGATGGGGGAGGTGATCCTCCTCGGCGTGGGGGAGGAGAAGACCGGCGGCCGGAGGAAGGAATCGCTCCTGGCGAACCTGTTCGAGGCGATGATCGCGGGCGTCTACATCGACGGCGGCATCGACGCCGCGCGCGAGCTGATCATCCGCACCTTCGCCGCCGACATCAAGGCGATCGACGAGCAGGACCTTCTCTTTCACGACTACAAGACCGCGCTGCAGGAGCTGGCGCAGGGCGGCGGCCTGCCGCTCCCCGAATACACCGTCGTCGACGAAGTCGGCCCCGACCACGACAAGAGGTTCATCGTGGAAGTGAAGGTCGGCAAGCTCGCCGCGCGCGGCGAAGGATCGTCGAAAAAGGAAGCGCAACAGCAGGCGGCGAAGAATGCGCTGGAACTTTCCAGATAGCAGAAAGCGGATAGCAGATAGCAGGTGGATGCTGCTGGTGCTTTTGCTATCAGCTATCAGCTATCTGCTATCTGGCACGGCCAGCGGCCAGTCCGATCTGGACCGCGTCCGCTCCGAGATCAGCCGTCTCCGCCAGCGCCTGGAAGAAGTTCGTGCCCAGGCGAAGTCGGCGCAGCAGGAGCTGGAGGCGGTCGACCTGGAGCTCGGCATCCGCACGCGCGAGTTGCAGCTCGCGGTCGACGCGCAGGCAAAGCTGGAGGTCGAGCGTCACGACCTCGAGACGCAGATCGCGGCGATCGCTCCGCGCATGCAGCTGCAGAAGCAGTTCCTCGGCAAGCGGCTCGCGGCGCTCTATCGCCTCGGCAGTCTCAGCTACGTGCGGATGTTCCTGGCCATCGACGAGCATCGCGATCCGCTCGGCGCGATCTCCATGCTCAGCTACGTAGTCACGCGCGACGCCCGCGCCGTCGCGCGATTCGAGACAGAGCAGAAGGAGCTGAGCGCGCGCTACGCCGAGCTCGACGATCGGAAGCGAAAGCTCGACGAAATGCGGGTGGTCGTCGAGCAGCGGCGGCAGGCCGTCTCCGTGACGCACGCGCAGAAAGAGAAGATGCTCGCGTCGCTGCAGGCCGAGGAGAGCGGCTCGGAGAAGAGGCTGGCGACGCTGGAGGAGAAGGCGCGGCGGCTCGAGCACCTCGTCGATGTGCTCGCCAGGCAGCACGAGGGCCAGCCGGTCTCCGCCGACATCCGCGCCGTGCAGGGGGCGCTCAGCTGGCCGGTCAAGGGTCCGGTCATCGAGAGCTTCGGCAAGCAACGTGACCCGAAGTTTTCAACCTACACGGTCAGCAACGGCCTCAAAATCGCTGCAATGCCGGGCACGGGCGTGCGGGCGGTTTTCCAAGGAACAGTTCTTTACTCGCAGTGGTTCAAGGGATATGGCAATTTGATCGTCGTGGATCATGGGAATCGCGTTTTTTCTCTCTACGGAAATCTGAAAGGGCCGGCGGTGGCGATCGGAGATCGGGTCGCGGCGGGCCAGACGATTGCAGGAGTCGGCGAGAGCGAGGACGCGCAACCGGGCGGTTATCTCTACTTCGAGATCCGCCAGGACAACCGCCCCGAGGATCCGCGTAAATGGCTGCGTTGATAACTATGACGAAACGAAAGATCGCATTTCTCTCCCTCTCCGTCGCTTTCCTTCTGATGCTCCTCGGTGGCGCGGTATTCGGCCAGGCGACGCAGAAGAACAACGTCTATCGATACCTCAGCATCTTCTCCGAGGTCTTCGACCTGGTCCGCAACAACTACGTGGAACAGGTGTCGAGTGATCAGCTCATGGACGGCGCGTTCAGCGGCGTCACCGACGCCATCGACGAGTTCAGCTACTACGTCCCGCCGTCGCAGATGGCGGCGTACAAGAACTTCGTCGACGTCGATGACAACGGCGTCGGCGTGATCGTCACCAAGCGTTTCGGCTACGCCTACGTCATCTCGCCGATCGCCGGCTCGCCGGCGGCCAGGGCGGGACTGGAGCGCGGCGACTTCATCGAGAAGATCGACGGAGAGCCGACGCAGAAGCTCGCCGTCTGGCAGGTGCGCGAGAAGCTGCACTCCGGCAAGCCGCTCAAGCTCGCGGTCCTGCGCGGCGGTCAGACCAAGCGCGACGAGTTCACGGTCAAGGATGGGAACTTCCATCCGCTGGCGCTCGAGACGAAGCAGATGGGCAACGTCGCCTACATCAAGATCCCGTACTTCGAGAAGGGGACGGCGCAGCAGTTCCGCGCCGCGCTCGACAACGTGCACAAGACGAACACCCGCAAGCTGATCGTCGACGTCCGCGGCAACGCCGGCGGCGACGTCGATGAGGCGATCACCGCGGCCGATCAGCTGCTGACCAGCGGCCTGATCACGTCGCTCGAAGGCCGCAAGGTCGAGGCGAAGAAGTGGCAGGCCGACCGGGCCACCGATTACGACGGCGACGTCGAAGTGCTGACCGACGCCTCCACGGCCTCGGGCGCGGAGATCTTCGCCGCGGCCATTCACGGCAACTCGCGCGGCAAGGTCGTCGGCGTGACGACGTACGGCAAGTCGATCGTGCAGAAGTTCATCACCCTGCCGAGCGGCGGCGGCGTCTTCATGACCGTCGGCCACTACACGACGCCCGATTCGAAGCCGATCAAGGAAGGCGGCATCAAGCCCGACGTGGTCGTCGATCTCTCCTCGCAGGCGCTGCGCGATCCGAACGTGAAGGAAGACCAGCTGCCGCCGCGCGAGGATCTGATCCTGCAGAAGGCGCTGTCGCTGTACGGCGAGAGCGCCACTGCCGCTCCGGCCAAGAAAGCAGCGTGAGCCGGCACGGCCGGCAGCGCGGCTTGCCCAGGGCTCCTTCAGGATCGGCGCAAGAGGCTCACGCGCGGCGCAGGCCCGTCCCGCGTCGCGATTCGTCGTTCCGCACGATCGCGACGCTGACGCTGCTCCCGGTCGCGGGCCTCATCGCCTACTTCGGCTGGCGGTTCATCCATGCTGGTGTGGGACAGGCGCCCCCGCCTGTCCTGCCGCCGTCCCACGTCGCCGCCGCCCGACAGGCGAGGGCGCCTGTCCTACACACCGAAGCGGCGGTCACGCCCGCGGTTCCTCGCCGCCATCACGGCGAGATCGTCCTCATCCTCGACGACGTCGGCTTCGAGCATCAGCCGATCGACGAGGCGATGCGCATCGATCCGAACGTCAACTTCTCGATCCTGCCGAACGGCGGCGAGGCGCAGACGTTCGCTGATCGGCTGCACGCGCGCGGCTTCGAGCTCCTCTGCCACCTGCCGATGGAGCCGATCGACTATCCGAAGCAGCAGCCGGGCGCGGGGGCGATCTTCACCTCGATGTCGGATGACGAGATCGCGGCGACCACGCGGCGCAACGTCGAATCGGTGCCCCACGCGCGCGGCGTGAACAACCACATGGGCTCGCGCGCGACGCTCGACCCGCGGGTGATGCGCGACGTCCTCAACGCGTTGCCGAAAGACCTCTACTTCATCGATTCGAAGACCAGCGGCGGCTCGATCGCCGGCCGCATGGCGAAAGAGATGAACATCCCCACCGCCTCGCGCAACGTCTTTCTCGACGACGTGCAGAGCGAGCGCGCGGTGCGGCGGCAGGTGGAGACGCTGTCGTCGATCGCCGAGGAGCGGGGAGTGGCGGTGGGGATCGGTCACCCGTATGCGGTGACCATCCGCGTGCTCAACGAGCTCGCGCCTTCGCTGCGCGCGCGCGGCTTCCGCTTCGTGCGCGCGAGCGAAGTCGTGCGCTGAGCGTCGTGGCGTGCGCCTGCTCGATGAGGGCGGCGATCATCTTCCAGTCCAGCCCCGTGTCGAGCCGCACGCCGATCCATCCGCCGCCGCCGACGTACGGCGGCTTGTAGATGTGCTCCGGCTCCGCTTCCATCAGCGCCTGCTGCGCTCCCTCCGGCGCGTTGCAGACGACGGCGACGTTGCCGTCGTTGTGATGGTTGTTCGACATCGTGGCGAAGACGCGGCCGCCGGCGAACCAGGTCGGCTCGCCGTGCGACAGTTTTTCCGTCGCGCCGGGCAGCGCGAGGCAGATCTTCCGCACGCGCTCGATCGTTCTCGCGGACGCTCGCTTCATGCGCTTATCCTACGCCGGTGCTTCTCGCTCTGTTCCTCATCGATCTCGCCGCCGGCCTGGTCGTCTTTCTTCCACTCGTCGGCCGCCGCAACGCCGGGGTCAAGTTCTATCGCCTGGTGATCGTGATCGCCGGGGCGCTGGTCGCCGGCGCGATCATCGCGCATGGCTTCGCGCAGCGCAGAGACCTCGCGGCGCTCGACGCGTCGCTGATCCTCTTCACGCTCTGGGTGCTCGCCGCGATGCGCTATCCGAAGCGGCTCGTCTATCGCGCCGGTTTCGTCCTGCTGAGCGTCGACTACGTCGCTACCGGCGTCGTCGCGTTCAACGCCGCGATGAAGCCGTCGCACTGGGGCTGGGCGGTGGCCGGCGCACTCTCATCGATCGCGCTTCTCGGCAGCGTGAATCTGGCCATGACCCTCGGGCACTGGTACCTCGTGGTGCGCGGCATGGCCATCGATCCGCTGAAGCGCCTGACCATCGCCACGCTCGTCGCGGCGAGCGCGCGCGTGCTCGTAGTCGTCGCCGCCGCGTTCGTGGCCGACCGGCGCGTCCTCTTCGACATCTTCTTCTGGATGCGTGTGATGTGGGGGCTGGCCGGCCCGTTCGCGCTCTATCCGATGGTCTGGGGAACCGTGCGCCTCCGCTCCACCATGGCCGCGACCGGCATTCTTTACGTCGATGTAGTCGCGGTCGTCATCGGCGAAGTTCTGGGAGGTTGGCTGGCTTCTCTCGTGCACTTTCCTCTTTGATGAAAGGAGAAGCACACATGCATCGACCTGGGTGGTACACGGATGAAATGGACAGCGGCTGGCAGCGCGTCAAGGCAGCGTTCGGCAACGACTGGGAGCAGACCAGACGCGACTTCGGCTCGAAGAACGCGCGGGAGCTCAATCAGGACGTCGACGACACCGTGAAGCAGGCGGTCAGCGGCAGCGACGGCGCCGAGAATCACGAGCAGGCGTTCCGCTTCGGCTACGCCGCGCAGCGGCATTACAGCAAGGATTACCCGACCTGGAACAACGACCTCGAGACGAAGCTCCGCACTGATTACGGCAACGACTTCGATCGCGATCGTGACTTCATCCGTCACGCGTACGAGTACCGCTACGGCAACGCGCCGGTCAGCGGCGAGATCCGCGACGAAAATCGCGGACGCATGTAGAAACGACAGGGGAGCGGACGTTTCGTCCGCTCCCTACCGTGCCTGAAACCGAATCGTGGCGTCGTTCTCTCCCGTCAGTACCGTCAGGGAAATCGGCGCGGCAAACTCCGTCGCGGTCTCGTAGAGCAGCTGTCCCTCCGCCGTGGTGCGGTAGGGCCAGAAGTCGTAGGTGCCGGGCGGGATCCGATCGAGGGAGAGGTTTCCCTCCTCGTTCGTCACGAGCAGGAAGCCGCGGTTGCCGAGGATGCGCGCGATCGCCGGCGGAACGACGATGCCGTCGATGCGCATGAGCATGCTCATGGCGGAGAAGGGCTCGCCCGCGACCGATCTCAACGCCAGCCGCAGCGTCGACGAGCCGTCCGGAACGCGGATGCGAAGCGGCTCCGGGCCTTTGACCGGCTCGACGGCGAACGAGCCTTCTTTCGGCAATGCGTAGATCGCGCACGAGACGCCGGCCGGCAGCGCGACATTCGCGTCCCCCGCGGCATTCGTGACGGCCGTCGACTTCACGTGACCGGCGCAGGATGTGATCAAGGTCGCGCCGGCGATCGGAGCGTCGTGCGTATCGATGACGTGGATCGCTCGTGGCTCGCCGTGCGTCAGTTCGACGTCGATGGACTGCCGCGCCGGCGAACCGCGAAGCTCGAACGCGGCGGCGTCGCTGTCGAGATACGAAGGTGCGCGGGCGGTCAGGATCAGCGCGCCTTCCCGCACTCCGAAGAACTCGAACCGTCCATCGGGGGCGGAGTGCGTGCGGAGGGTCAGGATCGATTCGCTGTTTTCGGATCGAAGGTTGACGATCGCGGCTGCGACCGGCCTTCCGCCGGCGAGGACGCGCCCGCTGACGTGCCGGTCGGGAACGTCGATGGTGACCGGTTCGGGCGACAGGCGGACATCGACGTGATGCGGTGCGGACGTGCGATCGCGGGTCACGCTCGCGGTGTAGACGCCTTCCTCCCATAGCTCGCCGGCGAAACTCCCGTCTCCGCCGGTCTCGACCTCCGTGTGCCAGCGCAGTCCGGCATGGGTGAGTGCGATTACGGCGCCGGAGAGCGGCTCGCCCGCCAGCGTGACGCGCAGCACGGTCTTCGACCGCGGAACGGTGAGGCGGAGGGTGCAGCCATCCGCGCCGAGGTTCGCTTTCGCGCTGAGACGTTGCAGCGGCTGCGGTCCGCTCGCCAGGACGACATACAGCCCTTCCGTCAGGCCTTCGAAACGGACAACCGACTTGCCGGCGGCGAGCGTTTTTGTCGTCGACCACTGAGGGGGTCTGCCGTCGACGCGCGCGGCCACGGCCACCTGAATCGGGCCGGTGAAGCCCTGGCGGTTCACCTCCACGTTGAGAGTGGCGGCGCAAGCGCTCCGCTCGAACAGCAGAACGAACGCAAAGACGAAGAACGTACGCATGGTGGTGATCTCCGGTGAGGCGATCTTTCCCGCGGTTGCGAGCGATTTGAGTTATTTCAGTTCGATGGTTCGCGGCGACGGCGTTGCCGGAGTGGTGACCGGCTCCGGCGCGGGACGGTTGATCTCGATCGAGGAGACCTTCCAGTCCGCGAGCACCGTCGACTCGGAGGGGATGCTGCAGCGCTCAGGCGTGGTGTAGCAGTAGCCCGGGCCGTCGTAGCATCTCTCGATCGCGCCCGGGACGACTTCGCAGAAGTTGTCCAGGTTGCACTCCTGGCAGAGGGGCAGGGCAAACGACGGGGAGGCGGCCAGCAGCAACAGCGTACAGAGCAGGGTGAGTCTGACTTTCATGATTTTCTCCTTTGAGCAGGAAAGATCGCCGGACGGCACTCTGCATCACAGGGGAAAAGGAAGGATAGAGACATATTTTCGCAAGAGCCCGGTATCGCTCGCGCCGGCCGTCTCAAAAGAGGGGAGCGGACGTCTCGTCCGCTCATGGTGGCGCAACGGAAAAGCCGGCCAACCGCGCCGGCCGTGCGGACGAGACGTCCGCACCCCTCAGTGCCCCTCTTCCGCCCCCGGTGGAGCCTGGCCGTACACGTGCCGGTCGTGGATCACCAGATCGAACGGCTTGACCGACTCCGCGTAGGCGTAGGCGCGGTGCACGGCCTGGCACTGGTAGCAGACGACGACGTTCTTCACCAGGCGCCAGACGATGTAGTCGAGGATGGTGACGCCGAGGAGGGAGAGGCCGTAGGTCCACGGAACGAAGATCGATCCGAGGACCACGAGGGCGATGCCGGTGGTGCGGTTGAAGTCCTTCTGGAAATAGAGCTCTTTGTGGCCGCACGCCGCGCAGGCGTCGATCACCGCGTCGGCCGGCGGCGCGGTCACATCGCTCGGATGGCCGCAGAAATCACAAGGGCGCGACGCCTCGCCGGCATCGCGCCCCAGTCGCGCTTCGCATTTTGTGCAGAGGAAGTGAACGGAGCTCACTTCGCCCGTTCGAGATATCGGTTCTCCGACGGGTCGACGATGATCTCTTCTCCGTCGGTGACGAACGGCGGCACCTGCACGACGACGCCGTTCTCCAGCGTGGCCGGCTTGTACGACGCCGAGGCCGTCGAGCCCTTGACCATCGGCTCGGTGGTGGCGATCTTCGCCCGGATCGTCTTCGGCAGCTCGATGCCGATCGGCTTCGACTCGTAGAACTGCACCTGCAGTTTCACTCCGGCGGAGAGCCACGCCGCGGCGTCGCCGAGATCGTCGGAGCTGATCTCGACCTGCTCGTAGTTCTCCGTGTTCATGAAGTGATGAGCGTGGCCGTCGGAGTAGAGGTACTCCATCTCGTGCTGATTGATGTACGCGGGGATCACTTCATCCTGCGAACGGAAGCGATGCTCGAACTGGTTGCCGGTGCGCATGTTGCGCAACTTCGCCTGCACCATCGCGCGGAGGTTGCCCGGCGTGTGGTGGCGGAACTCCATCACTTTGCAGAGGTCGCCGTCGAAGAGAATGACCTGACCTTTGCGGAGATCGTTGGCCTGCATTGAATTTTGAATCCTTTCGTGAAAACGTGAAGCGGCGGAATTCTAGCCGCGAACGGAGGAAACCGGAACGTGCGTACTGACTCGAAACTGCTTTTTGCTGCGGCGGCGCTGCTCGCGCTCGCCTGCCGACCCGGCCGCGAGTCGCAAACGGCTGCCGTCGCAACTGATATTCCAGTCGGGCTTTACGGCGCGATGTCGGGCTCCGAGGCTTCCTTCGGCCAGGCCACGATGCAGGGGGTGAAGCTCGCCGCCGAGGAGATCAACGCTTCCGGCGGAGTGCTGGGGAAAAAGATCCGCCTGGTCATCGAAGACGACCAGGGAAAAGCGGAGGAAGCGGCGTCGGCGGTCACGAAGCTGATCACGCGAGACAACGTCATCGCCATCATCGGCGAGAACTCCTCCAACCAGTCGCTCGCCGCCGCCCCCATCTGCCAGGCGAACGGGATCCCGATGATCTCGCCGTCGTCGACCAACCCGAACGTGACGAAGAAGGGCGATTACATCTTCCGCGTCTGCTTCACCGATCCGTACCAGGGGAAAGCGCTGGCCACGTTCGTGCGGCAGAACCTCGCCGCGACCTCGGCCGCCATCCTGCGCGACAACAAGAACGACTACTCCGTCGGACTGGCCGAGGTCATTCGCGCTGAGTTCACGCGCCTGGGCGGAAAAATCGTCGCGGAACAGAGCTACTCCGGCGGCGATAACGACTTCCGTCCGCAGCTGACGGCGATCAAATCGTCCAATCCCCAGGTCCTCTTCGTCCCCGGTTTCTACACCGACGCCGGTCAGATCGCGCTGCAGGCGCGCGACCTCGGCATCAGCGTTCCGCTCGTCGGCGGCGACGGTTGGGACTCGCCGACCGTAATTACCATCGGCGGCAAGGCAGTCGACGGCTGCTATTTCTCCGATCACTACTTCGTCGGCGAGGAGCGTCCCGCGGTGCAGAGATTCGTGGGTGAGATCAACAAGCGGACCGGCAAGAATCCCGACGCGAACTCCGCCCTCGGCTATGACGCGCTCTACATCCTGACCAACGCCATCAAGGCGGCCGGCTCGCTCGACCGCAAGGCGATCCGCGACCGGATCGCCACCACGAAGGAATATGGCGGCGTTTCGGGCGTCATTACCATGGGACCCGATCGCGATCCGATCAAGCCGGTGGCCATGATCAAGATCGACGGAGGGAGCACGCACTTCGCGGGCTGGGTAAGACCTTGAGACCATTCGTCCTCTCGCTGTTGTTCGCCGCGGCGGCCTCGGCGCAACCGTTCGTCCTTTCTCCCGAGACTGCCGTCGCGCCGCCGCGCGTCGGCATGGCCGCGACGTCGCTGCAATCGATGAAGATGGCGAGCGATGGCACGAACCAGCTCGTCGTCTGGCGCGACGACCGCAGCTCGATGCCGGCGCGCGTCGGAACCTACAGCGGCAGCGGTCTGTTCGCCGCGCGCGTCGACGCTCATGGAAAGGTGCTCGACATCCCGAACATCGCGCTGCCGTCGATCGGCATCGCGTGGCCGATCTGGAACGGACGCGAATTCGTCGTGGTCGGTGGCGGTGAGTACGTGCGGATCTCCGCCGCCGGAGAGCTGCTCGATCGGACGCCGCGGTCATTCCCTCTCATGCCGCGAGGCGAAGTGCTCGACGTCGCGTGGAGCGGCGACCGGCTGCTCATCGCCGGACGGACGTACCGGTACACCACGCCGACCTACAACCTCTACGTCACGATGTACGACGCGGACTTCAACGTCGTCGCCGGGGAGTTCCTGCTGGAGTCGAGCGCGAACTACGTCGCCTACGCGCCGAAGATCGCGACGAACGGCCGCAGCTTCCTGATCGGTTCGAGCTCGTGCAACGGACCCTGCACCTTCAACGTCTCGGCGCTCGATCGCGACGGCTCGATCATTCGCCAGGGGGCCATCGCACCGGCCCTCGGTTCCTGGGGCTACGTGCGCGTCGCATCGGACGGCAACGGGTACTTCTTCCTCTACGACACCCAGCCGCTGAACGGCAAGTGGGAGCTCGCCGCGTTGCTGCTCAGCCCGGAGATGGTCCTGCGCGGCAATGTGGGGCCATTCGGCCCGGGCAACCAGACGACCACCCGCCTCATGACGCTGGCGTGGGAAGGGGACAGCTATCAACTGATCTATCTCCACGTCACGTACGACGGGGCGTATGAAACGACGCTGCGGTCGGTGTCCATCGATGCCCACGGCAACTCCGCCGATGGCCGCGGCACGATCCTCGAGTCGCTCAACTTCAAGCCGATCCCGAGCGAGGTCAGCATCCTGGGCCGGCCGGGCGCGCGGTTTGCGCTCATGAACGTTCGTCCCGCGTCCGGCGCACCGGAGGGGTGGACCGGACGCGCGTACAGCGACGCGACGGCGTGGCCGGCCTCGCCCGTGCTCGAGCTCGGACAAGGCGCGTTGCAGGAGGAGACTCCCGCCGTCGCGACGGCCGGCGATGTGTCGCTGATGACATGGCGTGAAGCGGATCGGGGGAGCGATCCGTTCGCGCTCTACGCCGCGCGCGTCGATTCGTTCGGACGCACACTCGATGCCGCGCCGTTTCGTCTCGCATCGACCACCTGCGATGGCCGGGCGCCCGCCGTCGCGGCGAACGGCCACGATTTCCTCGTCGTCTGGCAGGATCGGTTGGGAGTGAACGCCATGCGCGTCGGACGTGACGGACGCCCGCTCGACGCGGCGCCGCTGCGGCTCTCGTCGACGCTCCTGCAGGATTGCGCCGGCACGCGGCCCGCCATTGCCTGGAACGGCAGCAACTATCTCGTGGTGTGGCGGGGGGCGCCGTCGGTCACTGTCCCCGCGGGCGTGAATGCCGTGCGCATCACGCCGGGCGGGACGTTGCTCGACACGGTGGCGATCGATCTGACGCGCGGCGACAAGTTCACGGACGTCAATGTCGCGTCGGACGGCAAGGACTGGTTCGTGGCCTGGGGAACGCCGGCGAACATCGCGCAGGGCGCGCGCGTCAGCGCCGCCGGGACGCTGCCCGATGGTCAGGGGTTCGCCCTGTACGTGCCGCGGCCGAGCATCCTGTACTGGAGCGGAACGAACTACGTCATCCTCTCCGCCGATCTCGCCGGCCTTCGCGCCGTGCGGGCCACGAACGATGGTCAACGTCTTGACCTCATGCCCCCACAGCAGGCGCCGGTGATGAAAGTGCCGGTCGATCCAACACTGCCGCAGAGCAATTGCGACGCGCGCGGCTGCTTCGTCTACGGCGTCAGGGACGGTGTGCTCGTGGCGACGCGGATGGAGGAGACGCCATCCGGCATGAAGGCGGCGGGCAGCACTCCGCTCGTGCGCATCAATGACGATTGGCAGTCGCTCGTGTTGTTCGGTCCCGAAAAGACGCAGCTCGGATATCTGCGGCTCCGGTACGAAGCACCGTACGCGGGCTCGTGGCACCTGTTCACGAGATCGATGCTGCCGGCTCGCGGGCGGGCGGTGAGGTAAACGGACTGCGGTAATCGGCGCAGAGCTGTTCGGAGGCGATAACGCTCGTCGGCGGCGACGGTTGGGACTCGCCGACCGTAATTACCATCGGCGGCAAGGCAGTCGACGGCTGCTATTCTCCGATCACTACTTCGTCGGCGAGGAGCGTCCCGCGGTGCAGAGATTCGTCGGTGAGATCAACATGCGGACCGGGAAGAATCCCGACGCGAGCTCCGCCCTCGTCCATGACGCGCTCTACATCCTGACCGATGCCATCAAGGTGACCGGCTCGCTCCTCCTCCCGCTGTTGCTCGCCGCGGCCGCTTCGGCGCAACCGTTCCTCCTCGGTCCGGAGCGCGCCGCGCCGGTGCGGCCCGGCATTTCCAGCCCCTCGCAGAAGGTGATGGGGACGGCGACCGACGGCACGAACCAGCTCGTGGTCTGGCTCGATGAGCGGAACGTCAACCCGGCGCATTCGTTCGACAACGACTCCAACCTCGCCGTCGTCGCGGCGCGGGTCGACGGGCGCGGAAACGTGCTCGACGTCCCGAACCTCGTCCTGCCGCTGCAGGCCTACGGAACGGCCTTTCCGTTCTGGAACGGGCACGAGTACGTCGTCGTGACCAGCGGCCAGTACGTGCGCGTCTCGGCCGAGGGCGAGCTGCTCGATCATCAGGCGCAGACGTTCAAGGCGATCGGCTGGGCCACCGCCATCGCCTGGAGCGGCGACCGCCTGTTCATCCTCTCCGGGAATCGCGCCATGGTCTACGACGCGTCGTTCCAGGTCGTGCGCGACGAGTTCGTCGTCATGGACAACGCCATCTGGCAGGGGCCGGTCGCGGCGTCGAACGGCAGCGGCTTCGTGGTGGCGTTCGTCGATTCGATTCATGGCGTGAGCACCGTGGTGCTCGACCGCAACGGCGCCATCGTGCGGAAAGACACGCTCCTGGCCCGGCAGTACGTGCAGAGCCCGATGATCGCGTCGGACGGCGAGCGCTACCTCCTCCTGGTGCGCGCCGCCACGATCGTCATGAATTACTGGCGCGAGTATCACTTCATCGGGTTCACCCTCAACGGCGAAGGCGTGGTCATCGGCGGCGGCGCGACGTTCGGAAAGCCGTCGGACGACTCGACGCCGGCCGATCTGAAATGGCAGGGCGACAAGTACGCGCTGGTCTTCGACACCAGCGCCGGCATCGCCGCCATCGCGCTCGATCGCAACGGCAGTCCGAACGGCGACGGCACGCAGATGATCAGCGCCTATCCCCATGCGCTCGTCGTGTCGGCCGGCGCCGGGCCGCGCATGCTCTTCTGGTCGACCGACACGGCGGTGTCGTCGATTCGCGAATGGCATCGGGTGAACGGGCAGCCGTATGCGGATGCCGCCACCTTTGCCGCCACCAACTCCGAGCGCTTCGTTCTGGGGCAGGGCTCACTCTCGCAGGAGACTCCTGCGGTGGCGACCGCGGGCGACATCTCGCTGCTGGTCTGGCGCGAGCGGGAGTCGGCCCGAGGTCTGCTGGCGCTTTATGCCGCGCGCGTCGATCGCTACGGCAGGATCGTCGACCAGCCGCAGCTGCTGGTCACCGATCTGACCTGCGACGCCCTCTTTCCGGCCGTGGCCGGCGACGGAAGCGATTTCCTCGTCGTGTGGCAGGAGGGAAAGTCGATCCGCGCGAGGCGCGTCGGACATGACGGCCGGCTGCTCGATCCGGCCGCGATCACGGTGTCCGCCGACGAGGCGAAGGAGTGTTCCGGTCTGCCGCCGGAGATCGTCTGGAACGGCTCGAGCTACCTCGTCACGTGGGGCACGCTGCAGGCGCCCGCAGACCGGATGGTGCTGAGGGCGAAGCGGATCGCGAGCGACGGCACGCTGCTCGACCTCGCGCCGATCACGCTGGCGACGCGCGCCCTCGGCGGGACGGTCGACAGCTTCCGCACCGCGTCGGACGGTCACGACTTCATGATCGCGTGGACGGAGCGCTTCGGCGTGTTCGTGACGCGTGTGACGAGCGAAGGGATTCCGCGCGACATCAGCGGCATCGCGCTCGACATGGTGGGCCTGAGCGCGCTTTTCTGGAGCGGTACGCACTACGTCGTGCTGGCGGGCGGCCGCTATGAGCGCGTCACGCCGGACGGCCGGCGGATCGATCTCACGCCGCAGTCGTTCGCGGCCAGGTCGTGGAGGCAGATCACCTGCGACGACGCCGGTTGCTTTGGCTACGACCTGGCGGACGGGATGATCAACGCCACCCGTCTCGACGACACGCCGTCGGGACTGGTGCTGGAGACGAAGCCATTCATCCGTGCCGACGCCATCGCCTTCGAGTGGCGGCCGGTCATGCTGTTCGGAGCGGGGCCGCTGAAGAACGTGGCGTATCTGCGCATGGCGCCCGAGCCGCCGTACGCGGGCTCGTGGCATCTGTTCGTTTGCCCGACGCTCGCGCCGCGCGGACGGGTAGTGCGGTAAGCCCGGGCCAGGGCCAATTCCTGCGTTCCGACTGTAACGCGGCAGCCGGTCCCATCACTACCTTTGCGGAGGTACTTATGGCAAAACCGACTGCCGTCTCAGACACAGTTCATGTAATGGAAGTGCTGGCCAAGCGCTCGCGCGCGAAAAACCTGCGCATCCTCGACACACGCACGCTCACTCTTCCCGGATCGGGCGAACAGGTGACGTTCTTCCGCGCGGCAAGCGCGGACGATCCGAACGGAGCCCAGTTCTCGGCCGCATTCGACGCCGCGGGGGCGGAGATCGATGACACACGGCTCGAGGCGATCCGCCGCGCGGTAATCGACGGCGGCACGACCACGCCGGGCACCGCGACACCGGGCACCGCGACACCGGCGCCCGCCGCCGTCACCATCAATCCGACCGCGAACGCCTTCACGTTGAAAGATGGCGAGACGGTCACCGAGTCGATCTTCGTCACCATTCCGGCAAACTCCGGCGTGAAGAAGGCCGACATCTACTTTCTCGCCGACAACACCGGCAGCATGGGACCGGTCATCAGTGCCGTGAAGAACGGCGCGTCGACGATCCTGAGCTCGCTCCCGGCGGGCGTCGATTTCGCGGTCGGCGTCGGCAACTACCAGGACTTCCCTGTGCCGGCCAGTCCCTACGCCTTCCAGCATCAACTCAGTCCGGCCGCCGTGCCGGCAGGCAACGCGGCGGTCATCTCCGCCATCAACAACTGGACGGCGGGCTCCGGCGTCGACATCCCGGAAGGCAACTTTTACGCGCTCGATCGCCTCGCCGTTCCGCCGGCCACGGCGCCGATCAACTGGAGGACCGGCGCCAAGCGGATCATCGTCCAGTTCGGCGACGCGCCGGGTCACGATCCGATCTGCACGATTTTCACCGGCGACGCCGCGAACATCACCGAGGCCTCGGTCACGGCAAAGCTGGTCGCGGAGAACATCGCGGTCCTGGCCATCAGCACGGCGTCACCGGGCCTCGATGACGATCCGAATGCCACGTCGGCGGATTACGGCTCCTGTACGCCGGCCGGATCGGCCGGACAGGCCACCCGCATCGCCGCCGCCACGGGCGGCGCGTTCACCACGACGCTCAATCCGGCGAACATCGTCGCGACGATCGTCAACCTGATCACCGCCGCCGTCTCGCATATCAACAACGTCAGGCTGGTGGCCACCGGCGCGATCGCGCCGGCGGTCGTTTCCATCACGCCGGCGGGCGGCTACGGCCCGTTGAGTCTCGACGTGGAGCATCAGCTCCGCTTCGACGTCGTATTCAAGGCGCCGTGCAAAGACCACGTCACGCAGATCCTCAACGGCACGCTCGACGTGGTCGCCGACGGCTCCGTCGTGGCCAGGAAGCCGGTGTCGATCACCATCCCGCCATGCAAGCCGAAGGAGGTCTTCAGCTACAGCGTGAAGTTCGTCTGCGGCACGGCGGCGAAGTGCGACTGCGAATGCGGTCCGGTACGACCCGGCGTGTATGCGACGGAGATCAACATCCACAACTACCACGACACCGAAGCGTCGCTGCAGAAGTTCGTCATCCCGGTCGTCCTGGCCGGCGCGGCCGCCGGACGCGAGCCGAAGTGCGCCGGCCGCAAGGCTTCCGACCGCATCGTGTTGCCGCCGCACAGCGCGACGATGGATGACTGCTGCCGTCTGGCCGAGCTCTTGTTCGGCGCCGCGCCTGCGGGCCCGTTGCCGCTCACCATCGGCTTCCTGGAGATCGTCAGTCCGGTCGAGCTGAGCATCACCGCGGTCTACACCGCGACCGACGCCGCCTCGAACGCGATCAGCATCGACGTCGAGCAGATCGAAGGACGGACGGTGCCGGTACCGTGAACGACGTAGCCATCAATCCCTCACAGCGCGGCGGCGAGGGGCCGCCGCGCTGTACATGTCCGTCAGCTAAAGGAACCATTCGGTATCGCGCAACAGGCGAAGCCACTCGCGATGCTCCTGTTCGAGGAAGTGCTCGATCTGGGCGATGTGGTGTTGGGTCTTCGCGATGTCACCGGAGTCCTCTTTGAGATGCTGATCGGCGCGGACCAGCGCATGGTGCTTCGCCGTGTAAAGGCTCGCGCTGCGCGGTAATTCGAATGCCCCGAACCAGGCGCGGACGCCGGAGCCGACGATGGGGATGACCGCCGCGAGCGCAACGAACCCGATGGCGAGCTTTTCAAGCACCTCCGCCAGATGCTCGTCGGCGACATGCGGGGCTTCCAGCGAGAAGTGCAGCAGAACGCAGACGACGCTGGCGAGAAACAGTGGGAGCGTCAGTCGACGCCAGCCGCCGGTCTGGTTCTGATAAAGCTTGCGCCGCCGGTCGAAGTACTGTGCCTGATACAGAATGCGTTTGACGCGATAAAGAATGGTCAACGCCCGGCGGCCGGCGGCGTCGAGCTGTCCGTTCGGAGCGCCGGCGACCGCTGGTTCCATTTCGTCTTCCTGCGACCACTCCTCCACCGCCCGGAAATCGTCCGCCCCTTTCAACAGCGTCAGTTGCTGCTCCACCCACTGTTTCCACGCGGTCTCGCTGAGGCAGGGGAGCTGTTCGAGCGCACGGTATTTCAGCATTCGCAGACGTTCGGCCAAGTGGCGTTTTCCAAGCCAGTTGCGATCGACTTTCGCGAACACACCGATGACCACGGCAAGGAGAGCACTGACGACCGCGATCGCTTCGAGCACAGCCGGGGTGCGGGTTCCTCCCGGGGCGATCTTCGTCATGGCCAGTTGAACGACGGCCATCACGATCGCGCCGGTGCCGGCGACGATGGCGACCCGGGCCAGAACGCGATGCTGCTTCTGACTGTGTAGAGCCGCGGCGTCGGCGACGCGCCAGCGGTGTCCGACGTTTTCGGCGAGCCACTGCAGCGAGGACAGGAGGCCGGCGAACGGTGCGAGCGCCTCCGTGTCGGGATCCTCATTCATGTCGAAGTCGGTCTCGCGACGTTGCAGCTGTGCGTGAAACTCGAGATGTTCCTCGAGGCGCGAAAACGAGTCGTCCGGCAGGGCTGCCGTCATTTCTCTCTCACGATCCGAAAGCCGAGCGCCACGATCGTCTTCAGCGTTCCCAGGGCGGTCGCGCGGTCGTACTCCTTTTCCGTCTCGGGCAGCTCGTCGTACGGCACCAGGCAGGGATGCTTCTTCATCTCATCGTCGCGTTTCGGTCCGTAGGTCCAACCGGTCTTCAGACGCTGCTCGGCCCAAACCGCGTGGGTGTTCCGCGCGAGCGCCTCGGTCAGCTGGAGAATCTCATCGGACAGAGTGACGGATGACGTGTCGATCCCCTTCGGCTCAAAACTCACCGTAGTCCCCTCGCCGTGCCATTGAAGTCATAGTAGAACGAATCCCTGACACAGTACGCGGCCGCCGCACGCCGTCGTAGCGACGGCCTTCTCTCCGATATATCATGCGGAAGTCCGGGGTAGCGGCATGGCAGATGTATTTATAAGCTACGCGCGGGATGACCGCGACTGCGCTGAATTACTGGCCCGCGCATTGACTGCGCGAGGCTGGAGCGTCTGGTGGGACCGCCATATCAACGTCGGGCATTCGTTCTCGGAGGTCATTGAACGTGAGCTCGACCGTGCACGTTGCGTCATCGTGCTCTGGTCCCGTCATTCGCTGCAGTCCCAGTGGGTTCAGAACGAAGCGGCTGAAGCAGCGCATAGGAAAGCCCTTGTCCCGGTCAGAATCGAGGACGTTCGCCCGCCGCTGGAATTTCGACGTCTTCAGACCGCTGATTTTCTCGATTGGCGGCAGGGTTTTGACAGCCCGGCGTTCGACGCATGCATCCAGTCGATCGAGCTCCTGGCGGAGGCGGCGACTCAATTCATTCGAATTCCGCCGCCGGCGCAAAATGCCTTCAGCACGTCACCCGCCGCCCCCGTATCGGCGGTGACGCCGCCGCCTCCTATGGCGCAACCGGCGCCACAGGCTGCTCCCGGACCCGTTCCCCAGTCACCTTATGCCAATGCGGTTGCGCTTACGATTCCGAATTACCTCACGCCCGCGGTCCTGGTTACCCTCTGCTGTTGTCTGCCGATCGGGATCGTTGCGATCATTTTCGCCGCACGGGTGAACGGCAAACTGGCCGCAGGCGACGTGGTGGGCGCGAAAAGTGCGTCCGAAACCGCACGCACATTGTGCTGGATCGGGTTCATAGGCGGCGTTGTAGCCGTGGGGTTTTACGCCCTGAGCGTCATCGGCTTCGGTTCCAGATGACCGCCCATACCTGACAGCTCCACCGCGAGCAGGATCTTCTTCGCCATCCGCACGACGATGAGGATGACGGCGAACGTGGTCCACGCGAGGGTTGCCAGGCGCTCGCCCGTTGCCCCGTACATGGTCTGGAAGACGTAGCTGATTTCGAATACGACGAACTGCGGAATGATCGCCGTGATCTCGCCATCCACGGCTTTCAGCAGGAGTGCTTTCGCGGCTGCGCGTTGTGTCTCGTCGCGTTCGACAAAGAAGGAGACGAGGACGTTCGCATCGATCACGACGCTTCGCACGTCAGATACGTCCTCTGCGCTTCCTCGCTTCCGCAACCGCCTCTACGGCGTCGGCGGGACCGTCCTTGAAGATTCCTTCCCACCGGAACAGGCCCGGCCGTTCCGTGGTGATCGCGACTTTGCCGCCGCGGACCTCCCAGGTCAGCCGATCGCCGGGGCCGACGTCGAGCGCATCGCGGACTTCTTTCGGAACGGTCGTCTGGCCTTTGCTGGTGATGGTGGAGGTAGGCATATCGAGTCCTTACAATTAATATACTACGGTAAGGACGTTCCGGATGAGCGGCCCATGTGGGAACTGATCTGCCAGATCCTGGATCTGCTTTTGTCGCTGTCCCGGAAGACGCGGAAGAGCGGCAAGGTCAAAGCAAAGTGAAGCCGAAGAGTGCGGACGAGGACGTCCGCACTCCTCGTTCAGTTCACTTTCCGGCGATCGCCGCGAGGCGCCGCTGGGCGAGCACGTACGTATCGTCGCTGCTCGCGTGCGCCGGCTTCTTCACCCGCTTGTAGGCGGCGAGGGCGGCGTCGGTGGCGCCATAGTTTTCGGCGATGCGGGCGAGGACGTACCAGTCGTGGCTGGCGGGATCTTCGCGGCCGGCGTCGTCCATCGAACGGAGCAGCGCTTCGCGCGCCTCGAGGCTCTTGCCGGTCTCGGCGTAGAGCGCGGCCAGCGTGTGCAGCGACGAGGAGCCGCCGCGCGACGAGGCCTGGCGCGCGTAGCCGATGGCGCGCTCGAGGTCCTTGCCGATGAAGAGGATGTTCCAGGCCGCGTTGTTGTAGTCGTTGGAGCTCGGCTGCAGCTCGTCGATGACCTGGCGGTAGTACTTGTCGCATTCGTCGTAACGGCCGCGGGCCATGGCCACGCGTCCGAGGGCGCGGATTGCGTCCTCATCGCGCGCGAGCTTGTCGAGGCGCGCCCTGGCGAACTTCTCCGCGTCATCGAAGCGATCGCTCTCCGTGAGCGCCGCCGCGCGGAGATTGAACGCCGAGGCCGAGTCGGGGGCCGCCTTCAGCAGGCGCTCAGAGACCGGCAGGAGGTCGTCCCACTTGTGATCGATCGAGGCGATCGCGGAGAGCGCCAGGTCGATGTGCAGCTTCACGTCGTCCGAGGTCGCCTTCTCGCGCGCGGCGGTGAGGATCGGCAGCGCGGTCGCGGCGTAGGGGCGGCGCAGCATCAACGACGCGGCGGCCACGCGGATCTCGTCGGCGGTGGCGTTCTGCTTCCCCTTCGCCCACAACGTCGCGAACGGGGAGGTGTCGAGCGGATCGTCGCCCACGTTGCCGGCCGTGATCTCCTCGCGCGCCCAGTTCAGCCACTTCCGCGCGCTCTCCGTGTCGCCGGCGTCGACGAAGCGGAGGGCGCTCCAGCCGATCATCTCCGGCTGATGCAGCACGGCGCTGACGACGTACCTGCCGTTCTCGCGGACGAAGAAGAACGCCTCGCTGGGGAACGACTTGGTGGCGTCGGCCAGGCCGGCCTGCGGGCGCATGCGCACGCGGTAGCCGCTCTTGTCGTCGCCGTCCTGCTGATACTGCAGCGACGCCAGCGCGATGTCGGCGATCACGCGCGCCGGCAGGCTGTCGTCGAGCATCTGGTTGCGGACCGCGGAGAGGCCCCGATTGGCGGTCGCTCCGCTTTCATCATCGTCGTCATCCTTCGGCGCGTCGTGCTCGAGCTTCACCTGGTCGGCGGTGAGGAACTTCTCCAGCGCTTTCTCATCGGCGCCTTCGGCCAGCAGCGCCACCATCATCCGCTTCAGCACGTCGCGCGGGTCGCTCTCCGACAGCGTCAGCTCCTCGGCCCGCTTCGTGCGGCGAAGCACGTCGATGAGCGGCGCGGCCTGCGTCGCGTTCGGCGCGCCCTGCGAGGCCTGCTCGAACAGATCGGCGGCCTGCGGATAGAGGCGGACACCCATCATCACCTGCGCGGCGTTACCGAGGAGCTTGCGGCGTGACGCCGGGTCGAGCGAGCTCGCCTCGCGCAACGCCGCGGCCGAGCCTTCCGTCGCCGCCAGCGAGATCACCCGGCCGAGCTCGCGCTCTTCCGGATCCTTCGCCGCGTCGGCCGCCGTGCGCAGCTCCTTGTACTTGCCGGAGTAGGCGAGGGCCAGCATCAGGTCGCCCTCGACGCGGTTCTCCTTCAGGTCCTTCATCAACGCGCGCAGCTCCTCGATCGCCTCGTCGAGATGCGCCTTGTGTCCGAAGCGGACGCCGTCGTCGCCCCACTCCAGGATTTCGGCGAGCGCGGCGCGGTACTGCACGTTCTTCGAATCGAGCTCCTTCGCCTTGCGATACGCGGCGATCGAGCCCTCCAGGTCGAAGCCTTTGCGGAAGCGGCGGCCGAAGAGATCGTGCTGCAGGATCCAGCCCTTCGCCGCGTACGCGCCGGCGTAGGCCGGCTCGATCTCGATCGCCTTCGCCACCTCGTCGCGCGCCGTCTCGGCCATGCCTCCGGCGAGCAGCGCGCGGGCGATCTCGACGTGATGCCGCGCTTCCTTCGGATGGAGATTGACCAGCTTGCGGAACTCCGCCAGCGCGGCGCCGACGTCGCCGGCGTTCAGCTTCGCCTGGCCCGTCTCGTCGAAGCCGATGAGGATCGCCTTCTGATCCGCCACTTCCTTCAGCGCCTTGCGCGTCGCCTCGTACTCCGCCGGCGTCAGGCGGCGCTTGCCGCTGTCGAAGCGGAAGTTGGCCAGGACCGTCGTTCCATCCTTGTCGGTGGTGAACTCCTTCGTCAGCGAGGCGGTGCCGAGCTTCGTCGTCTCGCTCTGCGGCAGCGTGCGCGGCGTGTAGCCGGGCGGCGGCACGATGCGGTAATGCCACTCCTTCACGTACGGCACGAAGACGAAGTCGCGTGTCCGCTTGTGTTTCTTCTTCGAGGTCTTCGGCGCGTTCGGATCGTCCTCGTCGTCATCGACGAAACGGATGGCCTGCGGCATCTCGCCGAAGAGTCCGGTGGTGAAGATGCCGACCGCCGCCTCGCCGCCCGCGGTCGTGCCGCGCGCCGCTTCGCTGATGTCGATCTTCAGGCGGAACGGTTTGGAGAGATCGCGCGGATCGCCGGCGTCGATGTTCTTCAGCTCTTTCGCCGCGTAGTACTGCGTGGCGTACTGCTCCATCGACTCGCGATACGACTTTCTGTCCGAGGTCACGTAGAAACGGCGCTGCGAAGAATCGTTCGCACCGAAGAACTCCGACGACTCGGTGACGTTCGCCTTCCCTTCTTCCGACAGCTCGAAGACGCGCGTCTCGCTGATCTTGTTCGTCGCTGAGTCTGAGACCGGCGTCTGCACGAGGGCGGTGGTCTTCGGATTGGCGATCAGCACCAGGCGCCCCTGATCGGGGATCGGCAGCTCGCCGGCGCGCGCGAACTCGTCGGTCGGATCGATCCACAGCGGCTGATCGCCGTCGACGTGCACGATGGCGTGATTGAACTGGCCGAAGCCGGGCAGTTCCTGGCTGACGTCGAGATCGCCGCCGGCGCGGATCAGCACCACGCTGGCCGGAATGCCGGCGTCGCGCAGCATGGCCACGAGGAGCGTCGCCTTGTCTTTGCAGTCGCCGTACTTGTGCCCGAGGACTTCGGCCGGCGGGCGGGGGATGATCGAGCCATCGCCCACTTCCACGCCGGCGTAGCGGACGTTCTTCTGGATCTCGGCGAGGATGTTGTCGATGACTTCGCGCCGCTTGGAGCTCTTCGACACGACCGGCAGTTTCGATCCGGCGATCTGCTTGTCCACGACCTCGGCGTAACGGCGCGCGATGTCCTGCCACGATTTCCCGGTGGCGAACGCGACGAACGGGCGGGGCGATTCATCGAACGGGAGGTTCCACTCCCAGTCTTCGATCGCCGCGAGCGGACCCGATTCGAACGTGGTGCGGTCACCCTCTTTTTTCGATTCGAAACCGCTCTTGTTCACGAGGTGCATCGCCAGCGACGGCGGCGCGTCGAGGATCAGGCGGGCCTGATGGACCGGGACGCCGCGGCCGAAATAGAAGCGGTCGGTCGTGCCGGCGTCGAACATCGGGTTGCGGTCTTTGTAGGTGATCACTTCCTCTACCACCGAGCCGACGGCGATGCCGGGGAGCGGCGCGCGCAGGAGGCGGTTGTCGCTGAAGATCTCCATCGATTCGTCGCCCGCGGGCGATTCCGTCATCGCCTTCGGGTCGAGCATGTGCACGGTGCCGTCTTTGGCGATCACGCGCGCGACGATCTCGGGGCGTTCCTGGTACCACGGCGCCCAGCCGGCCATGACCGTCGACCAGTCGTCGATCGCCGACTCGCCGGCGACGCGGTAGACGAGGCGCTCGGTGCCGGTGGAGCGGCCCTGGGCGTCGAAGACGTAGTGCATCTCTTCGAGAAGAACGATGGCGTCGGCGTCACCGGCCGGGATCTTTTCGGCGGCCGCCAGGATGGCCTTCGGATCGGCCGTCATCGGCTCGGCGTCCCAGGGCTCGGTCTCTCCGAATGCGGAGACGGTGAAAGTGAGGAAAAGGGACGCGGCGGCGAGGAGGAATCGCCGGAAAAGGAGGGACGGCATCATGACTCCTGAGAAGTTATTCGGACGCAACCAGCGATCGTAACACGCTATACTGCGAAGACTTCCCACATTCCAAAGGAGAATCAAACATGTCCCTTCGCAAACTCTCGTTGGCTGCCGCTGCTTTGACGCTCTGGGCCCTCCCGACGTTCGCCGCGAGCCCCCAGAAACCGGGCAACTGGCAGGTCTCGATGGAGATGGATGCCCCCGACATGCCGATGAAAATGCCTCCGATGACGTTCACGCATTGCGTCACGCAGGAAGATGTCGACAACCCCGATCGCGCCGTGCCGAAAGGCAGGCAGAACAGCAACTGCAAGGTCTCGGACTTCAAGACCGAGGGGAAGACGATCAGCTGGACCGTGAAGTGCGAAGGGAAGGACCCGGTCACCGGAAACGGCGAGATCACCTTCGACGGCGACAGCTACACCGGCTGGTCGAAGATGCACATGCAGGGGAAGGACATGACGATGAAATGGACGGGGAAGCGGTTGGGGGATTGCCCGGCGAAGTAGGCTTTAACCGAGCTGTTGAGCTATTGAGCTGTTGAGCTTTTGAGCGATTCAGCTCAACCGCTCAACCGCTTAACCGCTCAACAGCTAGAAAATCGACATCGCCGTCTTCGTCGTCAGCAGCTCCAACGCCATCGTCCCGGCCAGCGAGTTCCCTTTCTCGCTCAGGCCGGGCGACCAGACCGCGGCCGTGAATTTGCCCGGCATCACGGCCACCACCCCACCGCCCACCCCGCTCTTGGCCGGCAGGCCGACGCGGTAGGCGTAGTCGCCGGCCTCGTCGTAGACGCCGCAGGTGAGCATGACGGCGTTGACGCGTTTGGCCTGGCGCGGGGTGGCGATCGCGCCGCCGCCGGTGGCGAGAAACGAGACGGCCTTCGCCAGCTCGGCGCAGCTCATGGCGATGGAGCAGAGGCGGAAGTAGGCGTCGAGGACGCGGTCGGCGTCGTTGCGGAGGTTGCCGAACGCTTTCAGAAAATGCGCGACGGCGCGGTTGCGATGTCCGGTCTCCCGCTCCCCCTCGGCGACCTCGAGGTCGTAGTCGATCGAGTCGTCGGCCGCGGCCTCGCGCACGAACGGCAGCATCAGATCGTCACCGTGACTGAGGATGGCGTCGAGCACGACGAGCGCGCCGGCGTTGAGGAACGGATTGCGCGGGATGCCGCGCTCCAGCTCGAGCTGCACCAGCGAGTTGAACGCGCCGCCCGACGGCTCGCGGCCGACGCGCTCCCAGATCCGGTCGCCCTCCAGCCGCATCGCCAGCGTGAGGGCGAAGAGCTTGGCGATGCTCTGGATGGAGAAGCGCTCCTGCGCGTCGCCGACGGAGAACGATTCACCGTCGACGCTGCGGACCGACATGCCGAAGCGATCGCGCGGGACGGCGGCCAGCGGCGGGATGTACTCCGCCACCCGCCCCTGTCCGATCAGCGGGCGGACTTCGGCCGCGATCTCCTCAAGGATTCGCTGGTATTGACCATCGATCATCACGCCTTCGACGTGAACCGCTCCGCCCACCACAGCTGCGCGACCAGCAGCAGCATCCCGAGGTCGCGGAGGATGTCCAGCTTCATGTCGTTGATCCGCTGCTCGTACGTCTTGCCGGCGTCGGCGACGTTGAAGCAGCCGCAGTCGATGGCGTTGCCGCGGAAGAGATTCACGCTGATGGCGACGATGAAGACGATCAGCATGAAGGCGATCAGGTCGCGCGCCGGCCGCGTCCAGAGGCCGAGGATCAGGGCGACGCCGCAGAGCACCTCGAGCCACGGCATGATCAGCGCGAAGATGTTGACCAGGCCTCCCGGCACCAGGCGGTAGTTGTAGATCATGTGCGCGAACGACGGCGGATCGCCGAGCTTCGGCAGCGCCGCGACGACGAAGATGACGCCGAGCGCAATCTGCACGCGAACGGTCAGCCACGGATGGGTGAGCGCCTCACGCGCGGTCATGGCTCGACTCCCGTATGCACCGCGCCGCCGTGCTTCTGCCAGTCCGGAAAGCCGTCCTTGTAGACGTAGACATTGTTGAACAACGCGCCATAGAGCTTCTGCGCGAGCATGTGCGAATCCTCGCAATCGCCGCCGCTGCAATAGACGACGATCGGAAGCGCCTGCTGCGCGGGATCGGATCGCTCGTTGAAGATCTTCGCCACCTTGTCGTCGACGTCCGATTCCCACACCGACACCGGCCGCGACCCGGCGATGTGACCCTGCTCGTACACCGACGTCCGCCGCGCGTCGAGAAAGAGAGCGCCGCGATCGTGGAGAAGCTTGACGTCGTTGTAGGCGATCTCGATGTAGGGCTGTTTTTCGTGAGGTGTGAATTTGCTGAGTGGATCTTCGCGCGGTTTGGGTGGAGCCGCGGTTGTCGCGGTTGCCGGGGGAGTTGCCGGTTGCCGGTTGCCGGTTGCCGTGGCGGTTGCCGGAGCTTGCGTCGTCGTGGCAACCGGCAACTGGGAACCGGTAACCGGCGGCTGCGACGCGGTCGGCGCCACAGGCGCCACCGTCGCCGTCGCTGCAACCGGTTCTTCGCGAGGAGGCACTTTCTGCGCGTTCGGATAAAAGCCGACCAGTTTCATCTGCCTGTCGCGCGAGGCGAAGGCGTTGGAGACGAGCGCCAGGACAATCGCGGCGGCGACCAGGGTCGCCCCCTGAATGAGATACGTGCGAGTCTTCATGATCGTGTGACGTGCCGCGCGGGCAGGCGTTTCATCCTATCTCACGCCCGTTTGCGCTTGAGGATGTAATCGAGCCCGCCGACGCGATACCAGCGATAGCCGTAGCCCTCGAGGGCCAGCTTGTGCGTCCCCGATTCCTCTCCTTCGCTGTGCTCCTCCGACAGCAGGTTCACCAGCGCATACCGCTCGCGATCGGGGATACGAATCGTCGCGCGGTGCGGCTTCGCGTCGACGTTGTGCACGGCGACGAACACGTTGTCGCGCCAGTCGTAGCGGATGGCCAGCACGCTCGCCGATCCGGTCGCCAGCACGCGCCATTTGCCCCAGCCGATCTCCGGGCATTCCTTGCGCCCCCGGATCATCCGCTCGGTCCAGTTGAGCAGCGATTGCGGATCACGCTTCTGATCGGCGGCGTTGATCCGCTCGAATCCGTAGATCGGATCGTCGATCACCGGCAGCACCGGTTTCTCCGCCACCGTGAATCCGGCGTGCGGCTCGGTCGACCACTGCATCGGCGTGCGCGCGCATTGCCGCTCCGGCAGGCGGAGGTCGTCGCCCATTCCGAGCTCGTCGCCGTAACGGATGACCGGCGTGCCGGGGAGGGAGAACATCAGGCTGTAGGCGAGCTCGATGCGCCGGCGGTCGCCGTCGAGCATCGGCGCGAGCCGCCGCCGGATGCCGCGGTCGTAGAGCTGCATCTTCTTCTCCGGACCGAACGCTGCGAAGACGCGTTGCCGCTGCTTTTCCGTCAGGCGCCCGAGGTCGAGCTCGTCGTTGTTGCGGAGGAAGTGCGCCCATTGCGCGGTCAGCGGACGTTGCCGCGTCTTCTTCAACGCCACGGTCAGCGGCCCGACGTCGTTCGCGGCGAGCGCGTAGAAGACGTTCTGATTCACGAGGAAGTTGAACATCATCTGCATCCGGTCGTCGCTGTTGCCGAAGTAGTTGAGGTCCTCATCGGGAAGGACGTTCGCTTCGGCGAGCAGCACGGCGTCGCCCTGGCGCCATTGCAGAAAGAGGCGCAATTCGCGGAGGAAATCGAAATCCTGCGGCGGCGGCGAGCCGACGTGCGGACCTTTCTCCGAGATCACGAACGGCAACGCGTCGACGCGGAATCCTGACACGCCGAGCTCGAGCCAGTAGCCGATGATCCGCTTGATCTCCGCCCGCACCTCGGGGTTGCACGTATTGAGATCGGGCTGAAAGTCGTAGAAGCGATGGAAGTAGTACGCGCGCGCCTCGTCGTCCCACGACCAGGTCGTCTTCTGCACGCCGGGGAAGACCATCCCCTTGTTCCATCCCTTCGGCCGCTTCTTCGACCAGACGTACCAGTCGCGGTATTTCGATTGCGGATCGCGGCGCGCGGCGCGGAACCAGGGATGATCGCTCGAGGTGTGGTTGATCACCAGGTCGACGATCACGCGGATGCCGCGCTCCCGCGCCTGATTGATGAACTCCACGAAATCGCCCGCGGAGCCGTAGCGCGGATCGACGCCGTAATAGTCGGTGACGTCGTAGCCGTCGTCCCTGCGCGGCGACGGATAGAAGGGGAGGAGCCAGACGCACGTCACGCCGAGGCCGGCGAGATAGTCGAGACGGCGGGCCAGTCCTTCGAAATCACCGATCCCGTCGCCGTTCGTATCCATGAACGACTCGACGTTCACGCAATAGATGATTGCGTTGTTGTACCAGAGGTCGTTGATGATCATCCGGCGACGCCGTCAGGGCGTCGTCGTGATCGCATTGCCAAAGTTGTGCAAGGAGCAGTGGTACGCGTAGTTCTGCGAAGTGTTCGGCACGGTGAAGGTGATGATGCCGAACGAGGTGTTGTTGCCCTGGACGCTCCCCGCCGGCGCGCCGGTGATCTCGAACGGATGGATGTCGTCGGTGTCGATGGAGAAGCGGTAGGTCCGCCCGCGCTGCAGCGTGATCACCGGGTTCTGGCCCGAGACGCCGCTGAAGACGTAGAAGAAGCCGGGTGAGGTGACGAAGAAGTCGGGAGTGGCCGGCGCCGGAGCGTTGAGCGTCACCGTGGCGGTCGAGCTGCCGCCGCTGTTGCGGATGACGTACTTGAACGTGTCGCTGCCGGTGAAGTTCGACGGCGGGCTGTAGGCGAAGCCGCCGTCGCTGTTCAGCACGATGCTTCCGCCGCGGGCGGTCGCCGTCCCCGCGCCCACCGTCGTCTGCTCGTTGCCGGTGGAGGCGCCGTAGCTGACGATGTTCGCGTTGTTGCGCGTGTCGTTGCCGAGGACGCCAGGCGCGGTGATGAGCGCGATCGCGGTGGCGGAGGTGAGGTTGAACGTGTCCGCGACGGCCACCGGCGGCGTGTCGGCGTTGATGACGAACGTCACCGTGGCGATCGCCGAGCTGCTCGTGCCGTTGTTCGCGCGATAGGTGAAGGAGTCGGTCGTCGCGGCGGAGGAGTCGTTGGCGTACGAGAAGCCGCCGTCGGCGTCGAGGGTCAGCGTGCCGTGCGTGGTGCTCGTGACGAGCGACGCGGTGAGCGGCTTCGATTGCGGATCGGAATCATTCGCCAGCACGCCGTTCGCCGCCGTGATGGTCAGCGTCGCTCCGCGGTTGAGCGTGTACGTATCGGCGTTCGCGATCGGCGCGGGCGGCGGCGGGGCAGAAGGCTGCACTGCACGGCGGCGGGCCGGATTCGACTGCCCGGAAAAAACGGCAGCGAGTACGACCAGGAGGAGAAGCAGGCCTGTCTTCTTAACGGTTCGCATTGGCCAACAGAATACTTGCATTTCGGGCCGATGACGCGCATCCCGACCGCCCGGTCCGCGCAATTCACGCAATCGTTGCCGAGGCGTTTTTTCAGCCGTCGCGCCGGCCGCCAATATCGCTCTTCGTTCGCCGTCCCTCATTAAATAAACCGACATGAAGTGAATCTTTCACGTTCCGTTTCCATCAAAACAGAAGCACGGCATTACATTCGAGCATTAGAGTTGTAGATGCAACGGTAATTGGGTCCGTATATCCGATGTCACTTCTGCATTGCGGAGATCAACGATGCGCCGTCTGACCGGCATCCTCGTCGCCCTCGTCTTCCTCTTCATCGCCCTTCCCGCCTTCGCCGTCTGGCCGATTCCCTCCTACAGCGAATACCCCTGCTCCGGCGGGGTCACTCCGCCGGAGAACTGCCAGAATCAGGGCGGCGACCCGCTGATCCACTTCCAGACCAAATTGAGCGATCGCAGTGCGACCGTCGACAACGCCTGTCCGCTGACGCCCGATCCGTTCGGTGGTTTCTGCTGGGGCGGCGGATGCACGTCGACGGCGGGCTACTGCAGAAAACCGTCCATCCTCTCCGCGCACGAGCCGGCCGTCGTGGTCCTCGGCAACAGCGGCCCGTATGTCGTGTTCGACGTCGAATACGACTTCCCGAACAACTACTGCCAGCTCGACCTGCAGTCCAATCAGACCTCGTCCTGGTGGCCGCTGATCTACAACGACATTCACCTCACGCGTCTGCAGATCCTCTCCGGCAGCGAGGTCATCGCCGACAGCATGGCCGTCTTCGAGCACGGCGAATGGACGCCGGTGATCAAGACCGGTTGCGGCGTGCACACCTACACGGTGCGGGTGATCACGAAGTGCTTCCAGGGTCTCGAGGACACGCGGACGTTCACCGTGACGGTCGATCCGGAGAATTGCGGCAGCGACAAGGACTCCTGCCCGTGGGGCGTGTCGAAGCCGGTCAATGTCGGCTCCGGTGACGTCGCGTACAACGAGAAGCTTTTCAGTATCGATCAGCGGCCGATGCCGCTGCTGTTCGCGCTCAGCTACCACAGCGAACGGCCGATCAACCCGGCGCTGGGACGTCATCCGCTCGGCGCCGGCTGGACGCACAACTTCAACCAGACGCTGCAGCCGATTGATCGTGCCGCCCAGTTCCTCCAGCTCGTCACCGGCGACGGCCGCGAAGTCATCTTCCAGAAGAGCGGCAGCGTCTGGAGATCTGTCCGTCCGCGGCAGTGGCGGGCGGGCGTGGCGCTCGACGCCACGTCGACGAAGTACGTGCTCACTGATCTCGACGGCGCGCTCACCACGTTCGACCGCGCCACCGGCCGCTGGCTGGCCACCACCGACCGCTGGGGCAACTCCGTCAGCGGCGCGTACACCGGCAATGACCTGACCGCCGTCACCGACAGCGCGGGCCGCTCCATGGCCCTCGGATATTCAGGCGGACTCCTGACCACCATCACCCTGCCGAACGGCGCACTCTGGCGCTTCGCCTACAACGGCGCCCTGACTCAGATCTTCGATCCTCTTCACACCGGCGCCACGCCATGGCGCAGCTTCGCCTACGTCCCCGACAGCAAGGGGACGTTGCGGCTGCTGACCGAAGTGCGCGATGAATCGGTGCTGCTGGAGGGACACACTTACGACGGCGCCGACCGCGGCACGAGCAGCGTCACCGGCAACGGCCGCGATGTCGTCAACATCGCGTACGACCAGGCCGGCTCTGCGACCACCGTCACGCACGTCATCGACGGTACGACCAGCCAGGTCGCGCACTTCTCGCTCTTCTATCAGGGGGGCCGCTACCTCGCCAGCCGCATCCAGGGGAACTGCCTGACCTGCGACGCGGCGGCGGCGGACGATCAGACGTTCGACTACGACGGCTTCAATCACATCCTGGCCACGACCGACGCCAACGGTCACACCACGCGCTTCCAATACAACGGCGACGGCAACGTCACGCGGCGCATCGACGCGCAGGGCTCGCCGCTGGAACGGACCACCACCTGGGAATACAACTACGCGCCATGGCCGAACTTCGTGACCAGGATCGTCGAGCCGTCCACCGCGAAACCGGGGACGACGAAGACGACGACGTTCGCCCTGACGAACAACGAGACCACGCTCACCGAGGCGCAGACGGGCTACCTCCGCGCCGCGGATGCCTCGTCCGTGACCTACACCACCACCCGGACGTTCGATGCCCGTCACCGCCTGCTCTCCACCGACGGTCCGCGCACCGACGTCAGCGACGTCACCACCACGGCGTACTTCGCCGATAACGACGCGAACGTCAACCGCCGCGGACGCCGGCAAAGCTCGCGCGATGCCGCGGGACTGACGACCTCCTTCGACGACTATGACCTCTACGGCACGCCTCGCAGCGTCACCGACGCGAACGGCGTCCGCACCACGATCGTCACCGACCCGCGCGGCCGCGCCACCAGCACGACGCTGAACGCCGTGGCCGGCGATCCGAACGAGGCCGCCGATTACGTCACCACGCGCACCTGGGACGGCCGCGACCGTCTCGTCACGGAGCGCACGCCGCGCGGCTTCATCCGCCGCTCGCTGTTCGAGGACGGCACGAACCACCGCACCGATCTGATCCTGCTCGACGGCGCCGGCAACGAAGTCGAGCGCCATCACGTCACCTTCAACGTCGTCGGGGACGTGACGATGGAAGAAGAGCAGTCGTGCGCCTCGCCTGCGCCCACCTGCACTTCCTGGGTCACGAAGCAGAGCCGTTCGTTCGTCTACGACGCGCACAATCGCCTCGTGCAGGCGCTCGAGCCCGACGGCGCGAGATCGTTCTTCACCTGGGACCACGACGGCCTGCTCAGCGCCGTGCAGGACGAGAACCATTCGTCGCCGAACATTACCTACGGCTACGACGCGCTGCACCGCCGCGTGTCGATGTCGCGCAAGCTCGGCTCCGGCGCGGCGATCACCGCCTGGGGCTATCACCCGGGCAACGATCCGGCGAGCGTCACCGACGCGAACGGCAACACCACGACGTTCCTCTACGACGACTTCGGACGGCTGCAATCGCAGGTCAACCCGGCCAGCGGCACGGCGACCATGACGTACGACCCCGCCGGCAACCTGATCTCTTCGACCGACGCCAACGGCGCGACCGTGGCGATGACTTACGACGCCGCCGACCGCATCCTCACCAGCGCCTCGTCGCGCAGCGGCGCCCCGACCGAGACGGTGACCTGGACGTACGACAACGCCGCCGCCGGCGCATACGGCAAGGGACGCATCGGCAGCGTCATCGATCCGCGCGGATCGATGAGCTATACGTACGACCGCCGCGGACTGGTGCGCGGGGAAGCGCATTCCGTGCAGGGCAACGCCTATTCGCTGGCCTGGGGTTACGACGCCGACGGCAACCGCTCGTCGATGACCTATCCCTCCGGCCGCGTCGTCAACTACACCTTCGACTTCGCCGGCCGCCCGCTCTCCGCCTCGTCGGGCGGGACGACGTACGTCGGCAATGCCTCGTACCTGCCGTTCGGTCCGATGTCGTCGCTCACGTTCGGCAATGGCACGACGGAGACGAATGCGTTCGACCAGCGCTATCGGATCACCGGCAACCGCCTCAACGGACCGCTCGGCGTGATCGCCGATTACTCCATCGGCCACGACCCGGCCGGCAACGTGACGTCGATTCACGACCTCCTCGACTCCGGCTTCAACCGCGATTTCGCGTATGACGACCTCCATCGCCTCACCCAGGCCCGCACCGGACAGTCGCTCTGGGGGAACGGCAGCTACAGCTACGACACGATGGGCAACATGCTGGCCATGTCCCTCGGCACCTCGCGGCAGTCGACGTTCGCCTACAACGGCTCGCTGCCGAAGCTCGCCTCCGCGACGGAGAACGGCCTCACGCGTGCCGTCGCGTACGACGCCGCCGGCAACGAGCAGACCGTCGGCGCCGGCGCGTTCAGCTACAACGCGCGCAACTTCCTCGCCACCGCCGACGGTCTGACGTACGCGTACGACTGGCGTGGTCTCCGCTCCATCGCCACCGTCTCGACCGCCATCGGCACACTCACCGGCAACGTCACCACCATCGCCGGCAGTCCGATCGCGGGCGCCACCGTGACCGTCGACGGCACGCTCAACTCCACCAGCACCGACGCGAGCGGCAACTTCAGCCTCAATCAGGCCGCCGGAACCTTCACCGTCACCGCCATGAAGCAGGGCTTCCTGCCCGAGACTTCCACCGCATTCACACTCGCTCCGGGCGCGACCGTGAATGTCGGAACGATCAAGCTCGGTGTCGCGCCGAGCGTCATCAGCGGCACCGTCGTCAGCTCCCTCGGGTTCGCCCTGAACGGCGCCAACGTGGCCATCGGAACGGGCAACGCATCGACCGATGCGAACGGCAACTTCAGCCTCACGCAGCCGGCCGGTACGTACAGCGCGACCATCAGCGCGCCCGGCTACACCTCGCAGACCACCGCGTCGTTCACCACCCAGCCGGGCGATCAGAAGTCGCTCGGCACGATCACGCTGACGGCGATCCCGGCCACCATCAGCGGACGCGTCGTCAGCTCCACCGGCGGCGCCGTCAGCGCCGCGACGGTCACCGCCACGGGCACGCCGCTCGGCGCATCACTCATCACAAGGGGAGCGGACGTCTCGTCCGCTCAACAAGCCGCGGCCACGAGCGGACGAGGACGTCCGCTCCCCTCAGCCCACATCGCCTCCGATGCCTTCACCCTGAGCGCCACCACCGACGGCAGCGGCAACTTCTCGCTGCAATTGCCCGCCGGCACCTTCACGCTCACCATCACGAAGACCGGCTTCGCCGGCACGACCACGGGCTCGATCAACGTCGGCCCCGGCACGACCTACGCCACAGGCGACGTCACCATCGATCCGCTCGGCACCATCACCGGCGTCGTCGTGGCGAAGACCACGCTCGCGCCGGTCACCGGAGCGACGGTCACCATCGTCGGCAGTCTCAACACCACGACCACCGATTCGAATGGCCGCTTCACCGTGCAGCAGCCACCCGGTTCGTACGCAATCCAAGTCACCGCACAAGGCTTCGCGCAAATCAGCACCGATGTCTTCGCGCTCGGCCCGGGACAGACGCACGACGCCGGCACGCTGCAGTTACCGCCGGTCGCGCTCTCGGTCTATGTCGGTTACGCCGATGACCTCCGTCCGAGCTCGACGTTCCCGACGCCATGGGCCGGCTCACCGAACGTGGTCTTCATCGGCAGCTCCTCGCCGGTGGATGCGGGCGCCGTCCGTCTCGACAACAACACCGACGAGCCGATGAACGTGAACGGCGTGACGGTCGACCTCGGCCGCCCCGGTCCGTCGTTTAACCTGTGGGGCTCGTTCGTCGTGCCCGCGCACGGCACGGTGATCCTGACCCAGACACAGCAGTTCAACTTCGACACCTCCGACTATCCGATCACGCAGTGCAATCAGCCGCCGCTGGCGAACGATCCGCGCGTGCCGCGTGTGACCGTCAACATCGGCGGCACGAACACGACGTACTTCGACACGGGACACATCCTCGACACCGGCGGGTTCGACCTGGCCTGCAAGGCGAACGAGTCGCTGCAGTGGCGCCTCATCGGCACGACCGGCATCAATTCGAACGGCGACTTCCTCCTCGCGCCGCCGAGCGGCACCGCGACCCTCGGCTCGAATTACACCGTCACCGCAACGGCGACTGACGCGAACGGTCAGCCCCTCACCAATGTCACCGTCACGTTCCGCGTGATCAGCGGTCCGAACATCGGCCGCACCGGCACATCGGCCACGAACGCGAGCGGTCAGGCCACGTTCACTTACACCGGCACCGCCGCTGGCACCGACACGATCCAGGCCACGATCACCAACGCCTCGGGCGGCTCGCTGACGTCGAACCCGGTGAACGTGACGTGGCCGGCCTTCAGCAACATCGAAGTGTTCGTCGGATACGCCGACGATCTGCGCCCCGCTCCCGCGTTCCCGATTCCGTGGCAGGGATCGCCGAACGTCGTCTTTATCGGCAACCGCGCGCCGGAATGGGACAGCGGCGCGGTGCGCATCGACAATGAGTCCGACGCGACCATCCACATCGATCGCGTGAGCGTCGATCTGCAGCGCCCCGGTCCCGTCTTCAGCCTCTGGGGTAGCTTCGACATCCCGCCGCATTTCTCCGCGATCCTCGCGCAGACGAATGGCGAGAATTTCGACACCAGCGATTTCCCGATCACCGGATGCCACGGCACGCTCTCGCCGACCGATCCGCGCATTCCGAAGATCACGGTGACGATCGGAGGCCAGAGCGCGAGCTATCTCGACACCGCGCACATCCTCGACACCTTCGGTTACGACGTCGCCTGCGACAACCGCAACGAGTCGCTGCAGTGGCGGCCGATCGGCGGTTCGTCGACGACCGACACCGGCCATCTCACGCTCCTTCCGCTCACCACGACGACGATCGTCGGCGGCACGTACACGGCGAGCGCGGTGCTCACCGACGCGGGCAACGAGCCGCAGCCGAATCTGCCGATCGACTTCCGCGTCGTCACCGGACCGAACACCGGGAAGACCGGCCGCGTCAACACGAACTCGGGCGGCGTGGCGACGTTCAGCTACGTCAGCACCGCGACCGGCACCGACACGGTGCGCGCATCGATCACCGGCTCGACCGGCGGCGTCCTCAACTCGAACGACGTGAAGTCGATCTGGGTGACGACTGCCGCGGTCTCTCTTGCTCCGCCGTCGGCGACGAATCCGACCGGCACGATCTACAACGCCACCGCGACCGTGACCGACGGCGCCGGAACTCCGCTGGCGAACATGAACGTCACGTTCCGCATCACCAGCGGTCCGAACGCCGGCAAGACCGGCACCGGGATCAGCGCGGCGAACGGCACGACGTACTTCGCGTACACCAGCAGCATCGCCGGTACCGACACGATCGTCGCGTCGGTGATCGGCGCGGGCGGCAACGCGATCCAGTCGAATGCCGTGACCGCGACGTGGGAAGCGCCGATCTCGATCGCGCTCGCTCCCGCCACCGCGACCCAGCAGCTCGGCTCGACCTACACCGCGACCGCGACGGTCACCTCGGGAGGCTCACCGGCGAATGGCGCGAGCGTCACCTTCAACGTGATCGCCGGTCCGAATGCGCCGCGCACCGCGACGTCGGCCACGAACGCCGCAGGGCAGGCGACGTTCAGCTACAGCAGCACGACGCCCGGCACAGATTTCCTGCAGGCGACGAGCGGTTCCGCGACCTCGAACCAGGTGGTCGTGAAGTGGATCAACATCCCGACCGCGCTGCAGTTCCTCGGTTCCTACGGCGCCGAGTACAACGATCCGCAGACGTTCACGGCGAAGCTCACCGAGGCGCTGACCGGTGCGCCGATTGCGAATCAGACCGTGGCCTTCGACCTCGGCGGACAGACCGCCGGCGGCACCACCGACACAAACGGCATCGCCCGCGTGACGATCGTGCCGTCCGGCATCCCCGGTCCGACTCCGATCGCCGTCACGTTCGCCGCGAACGGTGCGTACAGTGCCGCGAACGCGAACGCCGTCGTCTCCGTCGTTCGCGACGAGACCGCGATCCAGTACACCGGCGGCACGATCGTGCCGAACGGAGTTGCGCAGACGGTGTCGGCGCTGCTCACCGATCCCGATGGCGACGCGCCGATCGCGAACAGGACCATCACCTTCACCATCGGCAGCGTCACCGTTTCGGCGGTGACGAATGCCTCCGGTGTAGCGGCGACGACCATCACCGTGCCTTCATCACTCGGCACTGGGCCGGCGCGCATGCTCGTCGCCTTCGCCGGCGATGCGTACTACATCCCCGCCCAGACGAGCGTCCCGGTGATCCTCTTCGCTCCGAGCTCGTTCGTGATCTGGGGCGGCAACGCCACACCGCCGCACATCGGCGAAAAGGTCAACTTCTGGGGCTCGCAGTGGCCGAAGCAGGTCACCGGCGGCGACTACGACAACAAGGCCGATCTGAAGGGCTGGGTCACGCTCGCCAATCCGCCGCTGGCGCAGATCTGCGAGCCGAACGCGCGGCAGAACGGCACGCCGCGGCTCGACGACAGGTGCTGGAGCTCGCGGCCGGGCGACAGCGATCCGCCTGCGCAGCTCGACCGCTACATCGGCGTGATCGTCACCACGTCGGTGGCCAAGCAGGGGAACGAGATCTACGGCAACATCGCCGCGGTCGTGGTGCTCCGCGTCGAGGCGGTCCCGCAGTACGGCCCCGATCCGGGACTGCAGGGCTTCGGCACCATCGCCGCGGTCTACGCGGACGGCGCGAATCTCTTCGCGATGACCGCACCGGCGACGGGCAGCACGGCCGATGGTACCTACGTCTTCCGCCACGTGACGAAGCCGCGCCGTACGCCGGTCACGCAGCTCGTGTCGATCGTCAACGACTTCGAAGGCGCCGCGATCTTCGACTTCGCCGCGTTCTCGACGGCGACCACGTACGCGAATGTTCTGAAACCGGCGGCGATGACCGTCGGCGCGAACAATCGCCGCTACTACTTCTACTCGCCGGAGCAGAGCCTGATCGCGGAGACCGCACTCGCACCGAACGGCGCGCCGGCGATCGGCTACGAATACATCTGGTTCAACGGCGAGCCGGTGGCGCAGGTCGACGTCGGCGTCGGTACGCACTGGATGTTCACCGACCATCTCGGCGCGCCGATCGTCCAGACCGACGCCGCCGGCAACGTCTACTGGCGCGCGGAGTACGAGCCGTTCGGCGCGGTGTACGCGCTCCGCTCTTCGGATCAGCATCAGCCGCTGCGCTATGCCGGCCAGGAAGCGGAACAGCTCAACCTCGGAGCGAACGGCGTGACCGAGCGTCTGTACAACGTGCACCGCTGGTACCGCCCGGCGTGGGGTCGTTACACTCAGGCCGATCCGGTGATGCAGGGCGAGAACGGCGCGAACGTGACCATGGAGATGTCGACCGCCGGTCCATACACGTATGTCGAAGATGCACCCCAGAATTACATTGACAACCTCGGACTGGCGTGCGCCGGAAGCGTGAAAGAGCACATCACCAGGCTCTGCGACTACGCGCGCGCCGCCGCCGGGCCGGATTGCCCGTGCCGGGTCATGTTGATCCAGACCGGCTATGAGAGCGGATGGCCCGACGGCGGCCCGCGCGTGAAGGAGAACAATTACTTCGGCGTGCAAAACATCAAGGGGTCGAGTGGCAGGGTTCAGGCAACCGGAGATGCCGCAGTGCACTTGACCAAAAATGCATCCATCCAGGATTCGTTCAACCAGTATTGCCGGCTCTGCAAGGAGAACGACATCAAATTCCAGAACAAACGGCAGTTCATTACCGACGTGACGCACGACATCGGGTTCGCCATCCCGAACGGCAAACCGTCGAAGGCCCAGATCCTCGCCGCGCAGAAGGCATACATCCAGAACAACATGAATACGATGAACAACTGTAAGAAAGAGCTCGACGAGTGCTGTAATAAGAAGACGAAATGAACCGCTCGCGACGATCGATCCTGCTGGCCATGCTCCTCCTCGGGGCATGGCCGGCGGCATCTCAGGTCACGGCGGTCGTCGAAGGGCGCTGCATCGGCTGCTACCCCTATTCGTTCAAACTCGGCGCGATTCACTTCACGACGGAACGCGAAGGCTGGGCCACGGCGTACTGGTGGCCGGTCAACGGCTCGGGACTCTCGACCTTTCTTCATACCACTGACGGCGGACGCCATTGGCGCCGACTGCCGTTCGTCCTGCAGACCGACGCCGAGTCAGGGCCTCCGTATTGGTTCGTCGATCGCGATCACGGCTGGGTTCAATGGACCCGACGCAGCGACGGCGAGTCGTACGTCGGCGTCACCGCCAATGCCGGACGCACGTGGTCGCACCACCCGTCGAAATCATTCGTAGCCATGCAGTTCTTCGATCGCCTGCATGGCTACGCGGCGGGTGCGCAATTCGTGCAGACCTCCGACGGCGGCAGAAGGTGGAAATCGATCGCCACGCCCCTCGGTACGACCGACGTCATGTCGTTCAGCGATCCCCGTGACGGAATCCTCATCGGCGGCGACGCAATGCCGTGGGACGGTCCGCTCCGCATCGTTGTCACGCAGGACGGCGGCGCGCATTGGACGCCCGCGAAGTTCCCTGATCGTCCTTATGGCCGCGTCGCGGTTTTCGTCCGGACCGGCCCGAAGACGGCATTCACCGCGATCCGGGGCAGCAACGACGCCGGCGATGAACTGTTGTGGACGCACGACGGCGGCCTCACATGGTCGCGCCATCCGGACGAGACCTTTCAGGGTGTGAAGAAATCCATCAACGAAGTCGTCATCGCCCCGAACGGCCGCGGTTATCTTTTCTACGACGACAAGATCGCCACCACGGCCGACGGAGGCGCGACGTGGAGACACGCGCCGTTCCAATACAGCGTCGCCGATTGCCAGCTGTTCGAACAGGAGGTCTGGTGCAGTTCGGGGATGAAGATTCTCAAGCTGAATCTTTCCGCCGCAAAACGATGACCGAATACGCCTGCACGCCCACCTCCTCGCCCGCGCGCAATTCCTTCTGGTCGCGCAGGTCGGGCACCGGATCGTTCGTATCGATGACCACCGCCCAGCGCTCGCCCCAGGCCGGGAGCCGGAACTTCATCGTCTCGTAGTGCGCGTTGAAGAGGATGTAGAAGCTGTCGTCGACGATGCGCTCGCCGCGGGCGTCGGGGTCGGGGAGCGCCTCGCCGTTGAGATAGACGCCGAGGCTGCGGGCGAAACTGTTGTTCCAGTCGTCGTCCGTCATCTGCTCGCCGTCGGGCTTGAACCAGCCGATGTCGCCCGCTTCGGAACCGTGCACGGCGCGCCCGAGAAACCAGCGGCGGCGCTGAAAGACGGCGTGCTGATCGCGGAACTCGATGACCCGCGCGACGAACGCCAGCAGCTCGTGGTCGGCGTTGTCCCAGTCGAACCATGAGAGCTCGTTGTCCTGACAGTACGCGTTGTTGTTGCCGTGCTGCGTGCGGCCGATCTCGTCGCCGCCGAGGATCATCGGCACGCCCTGCGAGAGCAGCAGGGTCGTAATGAAATTGCGCTGCTGGCGCGCGCGCAGCGTCTCGTCGCCCGCGCTGTCCCATGAGCGGTTGTTGCTCTCGCCGTCGCGATTCTCCTCGCCGTTCGCCTCATTCTGCTTTTCGTTGTAAGAGACGAGATCGCGCAAGGTAAAGCCGTCGTGGGAGGTGATGAAATTGATCGACGCATAAGGACGGCGCCCTGTGGTGGCGTAAAGATCGGAGCTGCCGGTGATGCGATTCGCGAACTCGCCGAGGGTCTGATCGGTGCCGCGCCAGTAATCGCGCACCGTGTCGCGATACTTGCCGTTCCACTCCGACCACAAGGGCGGGAAATTGCCGACCTGGTAGCCCCCCTCGCCGACGTCCCACGGCTCGGCGATCAGCTTGACCTGGGAGATGACCGGGTCCTGCTGGATGATGTCGAAGAAGGCGGCCAGGCGGTCGACGTCGTGCAGCTCGCGCGCGAGCGTGGCCGCGAGGTCGAAGCGGAACCCGTCGACGTGCATCTCCGTGTGCCAGTAGCGCAGCGAGTCCATGATCAGCTGCAGCACGTGCGGATGCCGCATGTTGAGGCTGTTGCCGGTGCCGGTGTAATCCATGTAGTACTGCTGCTGGTCCGGCATGAGCCTGTAATACGCGGCGTTGTCGATTCCCTTCATCGATAGCATCGGCCCGAGGTGGTTTCCCTCGGCCGTGTGGTTATAGACGACGTCGAGAATGACCTCGATCCCTTCATTGTGCAGCGTGCGCACCATCTGCTTGAATTCCTGCGCCTGCTGTCCCAACTGGCCGCCCGACGAATATTCATTGTGCGCGGCGAGATAGCCGATCGAGTTGTAGCCCCAGTAATTGCGCAACCCGCGCTCCAGCAGTTGCGCGTCGTGGACGAACTGGTGCACCGGCAACAGCTCGACCGCGGTCACGCCGAGCGTCTTCAGGTGCCTGATCGCCGCGGGGTGGGCGATGCCGGCATAGGTGCCGCGCAATTCCTCCGGGATGTCGGGATGGCGCTTCGTGAAGCCCTTGACGTGGACCTCGTAAATGATCGTCTGGTGCCACGGCGTGCGCGGCAGGCGATCGTGCCCCCAGTCGAACCACGGATTGATCACCACCGACTTCGGCATGTAGGGCGCCGAGTCGAGGTCGTTCTTGGAGTTGTCGGGATCGTCGAAGTGGTGACCGAACAGCGCCTCGTGCCACTGCACGCGCCCGTCGACCGCCTTGCCGTACGGATCGAGCAGCAGCTTCGCCGGATTGCAGCGATGTCCGGCGTGCGGCTCCCACGGTCCGTGAACGCGGAAGCCATAGCGCTGCCCCGGACCGGTGTTCGGCAGGTAGCCGTGCCAGCAGAGGGAGGTCATCTCCGGCAGGCCGACGCGCGTCTCGTTGCCCGCCTCGTCGAAAAGGCACAGCTCGACCCCCTGCGCGACCTCGGAGAAGAGTGAGAAATTCGTCCCCGCACCGTCGTACGTCGCCCCGAGCGGATAAGGAGTGCCGGGCCAGATCTTCAATCTGTGCCTGAGCACGGCAAGGAATGAGCCAGTTGGCAGTTGGTAGTTGGCAGTTGGCGGTAGCCGCTCCTGCCAACGGCCAACTGCCACCTGTCAACTCGTCGATGGCACACCCCTCGCTTTGTCGAATGCCGATGAAACAGAGATCTCAACCCGATCGGCGCTGCGCCTACGTGATCGCTCTCGAGCGGTCGGGCGGCGCGGCGAACGATCTCGCGCCCCTGGCGAATTACCTCTCCAACCTCGGCGTGATCGGATGCGAAGTCATCGTCGTCGACGGCTCGCCGCGCGAGCAGTTCGACGAGAACGGCAGGGTGCTGCGCTGGGTGGCGCGGCACCTCGCGCCGCGCGTGCAGCATCGCCATCCGCCCGGCACCGACCCGGTCGCGGCCGCGATCGACTTCGTGTCGCACGAGAAAGTGATCGTCGCCGATGAAGCGGTGCGCTACACCGCGGGCGACATCGATCAGTTGTGCGACCTGCTCGAGCTGCACGAAGTGGTCGTGCCGCAGGACTATCTCGATCCGCTGCCGTGGTGGGGCGGCATCGAGGCCGGCCGGATCCTGGTGCATCGCGGCATCGAGCCGATCGGCGACGGCGGCACGTTCGGCTTCCGCCGCTCCGCCGTGCGCGGCCTCCGCTCGATCGATCTGCAGGTCGAGGAATCGGACGAGCCGTTGCGCCGCCTCGGCGCACGCGGCGCGGAAGTCTTTTCGGCGCATGACGTCTTCATCCGCCGCGAGCCGCCGCAGCTGACCGACTGGATTCGCGAGCGGCCGCGCAGCGCGGACGCCGAGTTGGCGATGCCGGTCCGCAGCGCGATCTTCTTCGGCCTCATCCCGATCGCCATGCTGCTGGCCCTCGTCGGCGGCGCCGGTGTGGCCGGCGGATACGCCAGCGCCATCGGCCTCGCGTCGCTGGTGCTCGCCCTGCGTGGCCGCAGCGGCGCCGGCGCGTTCTTCCCGTTGCGCGCCTGCCTCTACGCGCCGGTGTGGGTGCTGGAGCGCTCGATCAGCGTCTATTGGGCGCTGCTGCGCAAGCTGCGGCTGTCGACGCAGGAGCCGGGGCCGGTCATGCAGACCGAACGATCACGGCAAAAAGTGGCGAGCGGCGAATAAACCATGTGCTGAGTGCTGAGTGCTGAGTGCTTAGTGCTCAGTGCTTGAAAACCCCAGCACCAAGCACCAAGCACCCAGCACAGGCTTCACCGCGCGTTGTATGCGAACAGATGCCCCTCGTGGTCGCAGACGTAGATCCGTCCGTTGACGATGATCGGGCTTTGCCAGTGGATCAGGCCGAGCGACGTGTCGCTCCAGAGGCGCTCGCCGCTCTCCGGGTCCAGCGCCACGAGCTCGTGATTGCGCGCGAAATAGAGCACGCCGCCGACGATGATCGGCGTGGCGCCGTCGATCGTATTGACCCAGCGCGGCTCGAGTGACGGCTTGCCGTCGTCATCGACGACCAGCGCCATTCCCGACGTGCCGCGATGCGTCGTGACGAAGATCCACGTCTCGCCTTCGGGCGAGAGCCAGACCGCGGGGCGGGTCAGGATCACGCCGCGCTGCGGCAGCGGCATCGCGAACAGCTCGCCGCCGACGTGGCGCGGGCCGCCGCGGCCGCTCAGGTCGTGCAGGTTGACCAGGCGGAGGACCGAATCCTTTCCCCCCTGCACGGCGAGCCGCGGCAGGTGCGTTCCTTTCGCCAGCGGCAGGATCACCGGACTGGTGGAACCGAAATCGAGATCCTGGTTCTGCAGGAACTGATATTCGTCCGGCGTGTAGCTGTCGAGCGGCGTGCCGTCATCGGTCGAGCCGTCGGGATGGAGGGCGAGAATCGAATCGCCCCAATTGAAGCCGCCGCGATCGGCGTCGTAATCGCCGTTGCTGGTGGTGATGAAGATCCGGTTCGACATCGCGTCGTAAGTGATCGGCGCGCGTCCCCAGATTCCCGATTGCACGTGCGCACAATCATTCGAGGCATTGCCGTTCTCGACGAAGTGCATCGCCCGGTCACTGCAGGCGGCATTGAAGACATTCTGCTCGCCTGTGCCGAGGTTGATGACCGTGAGGTGGCCCTGATAATCGCCTTCGTCGCCCGGCTCGGGATAGCCGGCGGTCGTGACATAGAGATACGACTGGTTTTCCTTCGTCGTCACGATCGTCAGCGCGGACGAGACCTTCTCCACGCTCCCTTTGTGCGTAATGAGCTGCGGCCAGCCGTTGCCGGTGACCTCTTCGCCATCCCGGAGCCGATAACAATGAACGCGTCCATCGAGCCCGTAGCTGTAGACGACGTCGCGCTCCGGCGCGACCGCCGGTGACGAGGTGGTCCAGCGCGGACCGGGGGGCGGCGTCGTCGACCAGAGGATCTCGCCGGTCAATGCGTCGGCCGCGACCGTCCTGCCGATCATGGTCGTGACGATGAGCAGGTCGTGCAGCGAGCCGCCGGCGAGGCGCACGTTCGGCACATAGACCGGCGAGCCGTCGGCCGTCTCCGGCAGATCGGTCTTCCACATGCGGTGGACATTGGCGATGTCCGGAAGAACGAGATTCATGTCCTGCGATTCGTCCTGCTCCGGATCGGCGTCGAACTGCAGCCATTCGCCGCTGTGCGACGGAATGCGGATCACGCGATTGCGCAGGCGGAACGCGGTCTGGCCGAATGTCGAAACCGCGGTAGCGAAAAGGAGCAGCGCCAGTACTGTTTTTTTCACGGCTTTCCTGTCTCTACGGAAAGAGAGCGCGAAACGCTGAGGATGTGACGATGACTCGCCTGCGTCGCCTACTGTTGTTCACGATTTCGTTGCCGATCGGGGACCGGAACCGGCCGCGGCCGTTGTGCTGCGTTATCATTCCGGCGGTCCATTACTTCCACAATTCGGAGCGCTTCCATGAGTGAGCAGCCGGCTACACAGGCTTTGCAGTTCGACCGTGCCGATTTCGGTGCAAATCAGGTGCAGGCCGTGGTCTGCGCGTCTTGCAGGCAGCCCATTACGCAGAGCTATTACGACGCCGGCGGGCGGATTCTCTGCTCGGCGTGCCGCGAGAACATGGAGCGCGCGGCCGACGCGTGGGGTGGAACGCGATTCGGGAAAGCGGCGATCGCCGGATTTCTCGCCGCCATCGCCGGAGCGGTGCTCTGGTGGGGTGTGCGCGAAGTGACCGGTTACGAAGTGGGCCTCGTGTCGATCGCCATCGGCATCGGCGTCGGCCGCGCCGTGCGCTGGGGCTCCGCCAACCGCGGCGGCCGCGCGTATCAGCTGCTTGCCGTCTTCCTCACGTACGCCGCGGTGGCGGGCAATTACATGCCCGACGTCATCAAGGGATTTCAGGAGCGCTCGACGGCGGAGGAAAAGGCGGCCGCGGCGGCGCCGCATCAGAGTGAAAAGAAGGACGAGCCGCTGACCGCCGGCCAGGCGGCGATCGGAATTCTCGCCATCTTCGCCATCGCCGCGGCGGCGCCATTCCTCGGCGGCGCGTCGAACATCATCGGCATCGCCATCATCGCCTTCGGCTTGTGGGAAGCGTGGAAGGTCAATCGCAGGATCGACGTGGAGATCACCGGTCCGTTCAGCGTGACTCCGGCGAATGGCTGAGGCCTGCGGCGGCTGCGGCATCGAGCTCTCGCCCGCGTTGCTGGTCTGTCCTCGCTGTCAGGCGCTGGTACACAAGCACCGCCTCGCGGAGCTGGCGCGCGACGCGGAGGCATCGGCCGCCTCCGGCGATCACGACAAGGCGGTGACGCTCTGGCGCTCGGCGCTCGTGCTGCTGCCGCGCGGCTCGCGGCAATTCACGGCGGTGGCGGAGAAGATCGAGGCCGGCGTCCGGACGCAGCAGCAATCGAAGCCCAAGCCGAAGACGATCAGCGGCAAGGTCGCCGGCACGATCACCGCCGTGCTCGTGGCCATTGCCACGAAGGCGAAGCTGCTGCTCCTCGGGTTGACGAAGCTCGGCACGCTGACCTCCATCCTCGTGTCATTCGGCTTGTACTGGCAGATCTGGGGCTGGCAGTTCGCCGCCGCGCTGCTGGCCGCGATCTACATTCACGAGATCGGACATGTCGCCGCGCTGCAGAAGCGGGGGCTGGCCGCCTCCGCGCCGATGTTCGTCCCCGGCTTCGGCGCGTTCGTCCGGATGCACGAGCATGCGGCGACGCCGTCGGAAGACGCGCGCATCGGCCTGGCCGGGCCGCTCTGGGGACTGGGCGCCGCGGCGATCGCCATCGCGCTCTACAGCTGGACGCACGCCATTTTCTGGCTGGCCATCGTGCAGACCGTCGGCCGCCTGACGCTCTTCAATCTCACGCCGGTCTGGCAGCTCGACGGCAGCCGCGGCTTTCACGCGCTGTCGCGCGCGCAACGCTGGATGATCGTCGCCGCGCTGATCATTGCGTACGCCGTCACGCGCGAGGGACTGCTGATCATCGTCGGCATCGCGGCCGTATGGCGCGCGTTCGAGAAGCAGGCGGAGCTCGAGCCCGACTGGATCGCGTTCGCGCAGTTCGTCGTGCTGATCGGGATCGGCGCGGCGCTGACGACCGTGCCGGTTCCTACTTCCCGATGACCAGCGACACGCCGTGCCCGAGGTGGACGTCGGCCGGTTTCCCCAGGCCGATCACCTGGTCGAACCAGGCGTCGTCGTGCTCCGGGCCGGCGTGCGTCATCAGGTAGCGGGCCAGCTCGAACGCGTCGGCGACACGCATGCGGATGCAGCCGTGTGACGCCGCTTCGCCGATCGACTCCTCGTCGTCCGTTCCGTGGATGTAGTAGTCGGGCTCGTTGAAGAAGATCTTCACCACCTTCATCGGATTCTTCGGATGGCCGGGCGGCGTCGGCTTCTTTCCTTTTGCCCACGGCTCGTCCGGTGGATTCCAGGCCGGGTTCCAGACAATGTGGCGGACGGTGAAGCGGCCGGTCGGCGTCGGATGTTTTTTCGATCCGACGGCGACGTCGTAGCGCTTCACGTCGTGGCCGCCGATGCGGACGACCAGGATTCTCTTCTGCGTGCTGGCGGCCATGGTCAGCGGACCGCTGACGACCGCCTGCTTCGTCGCGAGGAAAGTGCTCAGCACGAATGCGATGGCAAACATGCCCTCGCTTCAGTGCAAGCCGAACGCCGGAATCAGGCCGACGCGAACGCCGCGAGCGCGTCCTTCTCGTTGTCGTAGACGGAGAACATCGGGAGGAGGTTGGTCAGGCGGAGCGTCTTGGTCACGCGGTCCTGCGGCTTGAGGAGCCGGAGCGACGCGCCCTGACGGTTCGAGATCCGGAGGCTCTGCACCAGGTCGCCGAGGCCGCTGCTGTCGATGTACTCCATGTCGGAGAGGTTGAGGAGGATTTTCTTGTACCCCTCGGCGAGAAGCTCGTTGACGATCTGCGTCAGCACCTCATCGCTGACTCCCGCCGCCAACCGCCCCTTGAAGTCGATGATGACGACATCATCCTGTTTGCGAACGTCGATGTTCATGGTTGGGCGATCATACTAAACGAAGCTGTTGAGCTGTTGAGCGGTTGAGCTTTCGCTGAACAGCTGAACAGCTCAATCGCTCAACAGCTGAACAGCGCATGAATCTCATTCTTCTGTTCGACGATGACTTCATCGCGCCCGATCGCGTGATCCTGCGCGGGCGGCGGATGGAGCATGTGCGCGGCGTGCATCGCGCGGGAGTCGGCGAGGCGCTGACGGTCGGAGTGGCCGAGGGGCGGGTGGGGCGGGGGGAGGTGCTGCGCATCGACGGCGACGAGCTCGAGATGCGTATCGCGCTCGATCGCGATCCGCCGCCGCCGTTGCCCGTGACGCTGATCCTCGCGCTGCCGCGGCCGAAGGTGCTGAATCGCGTGATCGCCGGCGCGACGTCGCTCGGCGTGAAGCGCATCTTTCTGATCAATGCGTGGCGCGTGGAGAAGAGCTACTGGTCGACGCCGCGGCTCTCGCCCGACAATCTCCGCATGCAGTCGATCCTCGGGCTGGAGCAGGCGCGCGACACGCGTCTGCCGGCGATCGAGACGCGCCGCTTCTTCCGGCCGTTCGTCGAGGATGAGCTGCCGGCCATCGCCGGCGGCACGCGCGCGCTGGTCGCGCATCCGGGCGCGGCAAGCGAATGTCCGCGCGCGCTGCGCGACGAGGTGACGCTGGCCATCGGACCGGAAGGAGGCTTCATCGAGGCCGAGCTGGCGTCTCTACAGCGAGTGGGATTCGAGCCGGTCTCCATCGGACCGCGCGTCCTCCGCGTCGAGACCGCCGTCGCGGCGTTGCTGGCGCGCCTCTTCTGATGGTACAAACAGCTGTTTCGGAGGATTGGATGCGACTCGTCACGCGTGGGGATCTGGACGGCCTCACGAGCGCGGTCATCATCACGATGAAGGAGCCGATCGACGAGATCGTGCTCATCCATCCGCAGGACATCACCGACAAGCGGATCGCGATCCGCGGCGATGACGTCCTGGCCAACGTGCCGTATCACCCCGACTGCGGCATGTGGTTCGACCATCACCTCCTCACCGACAGCAACGAGAAGCCACCCGCGGACGTGAAGGGACGCTGGGGACTGGCGCAGTCGGCCGCGCGCTTGGTGTACGACTACTACCTCGAGCGCGAGCCGGACGATCCGAAGCTCCTCCGTCTGAAAACGCTGGTGGAAGAGACCGATCGCCTCGACGCGGCGCAGCTCACTCCCGACGACGTCGAGCAGCCGCGCGACTACATCCTCCTCGGATACACGATCGACAGCCGCACCGGCCTCGGCGATTTTCACGAGTACTTCAACAAGCTCATCGCCTGGCTCAAGACGCTGCCGATCGACGAGATCCTGCGGCAGCCGGAAGTGCAGGCGCGGGTGGAGCGGATCCGCAACGAGCAGGACGCGTTCAAGAAGATCCTGCAGCGCAACAGCTTCCAGTTGAACAACGTGGTGGTGACCGACCTGCGCGAGATCGATCAGCTGCCGGCCGGCAACCGCTTCCTCGTCTACTCGCTCTTCCCCGACACCAACGTCTCGCTGCGCGTGCACTGGGGCCCGGCGCATAACAGCGTCGTCGCGGCGGTGGGCCACAGCATCTTCAACCGCACCTGCAAGACGAGTGTCGGCGAGTTGATGTCGCGCTACGGCGGCGGCGGTCATCGCGGCGCCGGCACTTGCATTCTGCCGCTGGACAAGGCGGCGGAGGCGATCGACGAGATCCTGTTCGCGCTGCAGCAGAACGGGTGACGAGGGCGCAAGGCCTCGGTGTCGGAGAGCCCTACCGCCGCAGGTGCGCCGGCGTCGACGTCTCGAAATACAGCACCGCGTCGAATTTCTTCGCCAGGTCCTCGAACATGTTGAGCACCGGTCCGCTCGATCCGGCGACGCGGATGTGATGCGGCGCCGATAGCCACGGCGGGATCACGCCGCCGAGCGGCACGAACATCCGCGGCAGTCCCGCGGCGGCGAACGACAACGCGTAATCGTCGGGCGACGGTGTGGGGAACGGCAGGTCGACGGCGTTGCCCTGGATGTCGTAGGTGACGAACGATCCCTGCAGCGCGATCGTGCCGAGGGCGAAGTAGGGGAGGTGGCGGGAGACGATGGAGCCGGCGCTGTCGAACGACGGTCCGCCGGTGAGGGCGTAGGGCGTCTTGCCGAAATGCTCGTTGTGCCCGAGGACGATCACGCGGCCGTCGCGTTGGGCGAGCCATTCGATGTTCTCGGCGATCGCGGCGTCGCGATTCGCCAGCTGCGTCCAGAGCGCCTCCTCGCCCTGTTCGACCACGCGCGCGTTGTGCACGAGCTCCTCATCGTGCAGCAGCGGTCGGACCGACGCCACCGACGCGCGGCAGATCTCGCGGTCGATCGCCGCGCGAGCGGAGTAGCCGAGCGGATTGTCGCGGTAGTCGGTGAGGCAGGAGACGCGGCGCGCGATGTCGTCGGCCAGCGCCGGATCGAACACGCGCACGCGCTCGACCAGCAGGTCGGCGGAGGCCGCGGGATGCGACGGATCGAGACCGGCGATGCGAAGCGGCGGATCCTGCGCCCGGGCCCACGCGATCAGTGCGAACGTCTCGTCGCTGTTCCAGAAGTAGTAATCGCCCAGCGCGTAGTCGCCGCGCTCCCACTCGCCGTACGGCGCCTCGAACGCGATCGTGCCATAGCCGGCGGCGGCGAAGAGCGGCACGAGCTCCTGCTTCGCGGCGAAGAACTCGTGCGTGCCGTGCGTGGCGTCGGCGAGCGCGACGACCTGCGCGCCGCTCGCCAGTGTGACGAGCGCGTTCGCATCGATCGCATGCGCCGGCAGCCAGCGCGCGGGCGTGTCGTTCCACCCCGCGCGAACGGGACGAATCAGCGCAGCGAGCAGGACGAGCGTGAGCATTACCAGCGGTGGTACGCGGGATGACCTTCCTTGACCGCCACGAACGTCCCGCGGCAGGTGGCGGTGACTTTTCCGTTCGCTTCGAGCGTCGCCTCGACGATCGCGCGGTCTTCACTCGACTCCACGACGCGCGCGCGCAGCTGCAGGTCGGTGTCGGTCGGCGTGGGGCGTTTGAGGAAGACGTGAAAGTCCGACGTGACGGTGCACGGCGGCGTGGTCGTGCCGCTCCTGCGCATCAGGTGCATCGTCGCCGCCCAGTTGCTGTGGCAGTCGAGCAGCGCTCCGCAGATGCCGCCGTTGAGGACGTTGTCGAACGCCTCGTGATGCTTCTCCGGCCGCCACTGGCAGACCAGCTCGTCGCCCTCTTCGAAGCTGCGGATGCGCAGCCCCTTGTCGTTCGCCGGCCCGCAGCCGAAGCAGTGGTTGTGAGGAGCGAAGGTTTCCTGAACGCTTTTCATGACCTTAACAATAGCCTTCTCCCCCGCGCACGGGGGAGAAGGTGCCGCAGGCGGATGAGGGGGAAGTCCTCGCGGGGAGAAGGCTGTGAGGAGGTCCGGGAAGAACGCGCGAAACCGGCGCAGCAATTCTTCGCGCGAATCGACCAGGTGATGGATCGCCTCGAACAGCGGCGGGTGACGCTCGATCCGCCGCGTGAGGCCGCGCAGCGCCAGCTCGATCCCTTCGACGTGGCGATACGAGACCAGCCACCGCTGGTCGCGCATGTACGGATAGACCACGGCCAGCCGGCCGGGGAGAAGGTCAACATGTTGATCGATCGTCCGGTGCACGCGGTCGACGAAGCTCTCCAGCGGCTCGCCGGCGTAGAGCTCGAAGTCGCAGGACAGGAAGTGATCGAAGAAGACGTCGGCGATGACGCGCGACCAGTGACCGTGCTCCGGAATCAACACGCGGCGGAAGGCGGCGACGGATGGATGGGAATCGGTGAAGGCGTCGATGCGGCGATGCTGAACGATGCCTGCGCGGATCTCCGGACTGAACCGCTCATACAGCGGCCCCTTGACGAAGTCGCCGGCGAGATTGCCGATCAGCGATTCGGCGCTCTCGCCGGCGAGGAAGAGATGAGCGAGGTAGTTCACTCCGGCGCGATGATCGTCACGTGCTGCGTCTCGTTGTTGGTGACGCCGATGAATGCCCAGACCAGCTCCGATTCCACCTCCACGCCGACGTTCTCGAACGCGGCGATCTGCGGGAAGGTGTCGCGCAGCGATCCGATCTGCGCGAACGGCGGATACGAGGTCCGGTCCTGCGGTTCGGGAAGCGTGAGGTCGGCCGAGGCGATGACGGCGTTGTTTGTTTCGTCGATGATCCGCACCTTCGCGCTGCCGCCGTGGAGGTAGCCGTAGATCCGCAACGTGTCGCGAAAGCGGGCGTCGGCCGGCACGGCGTGCAGCCGCACGACAGGGCGGAAGTCGGTCTCGTGCACCACCGGAATCGTCGTGCCCCACGTCTCCGCCTGGCGCGAGACGTCCTGCACGCGCGACTGCACGTCGATGTCATTCGCCAGCCTGCGCGGGATGCGGATGATCGCGCCCGGCGTGCCGGAGGCGGGATAGAGCGTCAGATGGATGGTCTGATGCGGACTGATGCGGACCTGGAGGCAGGGGGCGAGAATGAACGGATTGCACGTCGGCCCCTGCGGATAGACGATTTCCTCCGACGCGTTGTGCATCGTCACGTCGGAGCGCCATTGCGATCCGAAGGCACCCGGTCCGCTGCTGGCGATCGGAATCAGCAGCCGCACCAGGTCGCCGTCCGCCGGCTCGACGTAACGAAAGCCGCCGCTGATCGTGATCTTCCCCTTTCCGGCGACGTTGACGACGACGTCGACCGAACCGGCCGCATGCGGCGGCGTCCGGACCACCCACTGCGTGTCGTCGGACGCGATGAGCGTTCCGAGCTCGCCGCCGAACTGCGCGTAGTTCGCGCAGTCGAGCGCCGGGCAGCCGAGCGCGAAGCCGGTGAGATCGCTGCCGCTGATGAGGACGTAGGTGCCGCCCGTCACCGCACCGCTCGACGGCTCGATCGTGTCGACGCGCGGCGCGGCGGCGACGCTCATTGCAGTGAGAACCGCAAGGACTGCCAGGATCGTGCGAGTCATATCGAAAGTACGGATCATCGGAACGTAACGTCTCCTTCGGGCGTGCGCACGGCCATCGGCGCGAACGCCCCTTTCAGCTCATGCCGCCACCAGCCGCGCTCTCCCTGTTTCGTGAACCAGTATTGCCAGAGCACGCTGCGGACGGCGACCGGCGGTCTTTTCACGAACGGATTGCCGGCAAAGAGTTGCATCACCGGCGGTGATCCCTGCAGCAGCCGCGCCTCGACGTTCAACACCCAGCGATTCTCCTCCCACGGCGCGAGCGACGCGAACCAGAGGTTCCAGTCGAAGCGCGGCTGATACGGCGCGAAGATGCCGGGCCGCTTCATCGGATCCTGAGGCTTGTACGCGAACGGATAC